>ERZ1090869.43-NODE-43-length-64501-cov-6.390544_pt1 | contig 64501 bp, 68 predicted proteins | sample MGYA00478474_ERZ1090869 | MGnify/ENA primary metagenome ERZ1090869 (study PRJEB33644, sample SAMEA5815748) | chicken gut metagenome | biome: Chicken; feature: Gastrointestinal Tract; material: Caecum | place: Ireland | collected 2019-01-01 | study: A study of the... | reverse complement strand
TGGACAGGCAGGCTTCCCGGTCTGAGGAGGAGTCTTCTACGGAGAGCATTGCCGCGGAAGGACAGGCGGTCAAAGAAGAACCGGGAGAAGAGGAAGGGTATTACCTCTGTGAGCTGCAGGGATATGTGGCTGTATATTTGAGCGACCGCAGCACGATATATGAGCTGACGGATATTCCGCTGACGGATCTTCCAAAAGAGGTCCAGCAGGAGGTGGCGGAAGGGAAATACGTCTCGACAGACGGAGAATTATATGCATTTCTTGAGAATTATTCGAGCTGACACCGGCTGGTGTGGACGAAGAGGCGGGAATAGTGTATAATACCGTTTTGTGACAGAAGATCCAGGAAATTGTCTGAAAGGAATCAGGTATGGAAAAACAGAAGATAAACAGGATTAATGAGTTATACAGAAAATCAAAGGCAGAGGGGCTGACCGAAGCAGAGAGAAAGGAGCAGAAACTGCTCAGGGAAGAATATATCAATCTTGTCAGAAGGAATCTGCGCGGTCAGCTCAACAACATAGATATAGAAGAAAAGGACGGAACAATCGTCAACCTTGGAGAAAAATACGGAAACAAGGGAAAACTTCCCTCATAGCAGGCGAAGGAAAAGAGGAGTGGAACATGCAGAACAGACTTCCCCGCGATCCGGTTATGCTGCTTGGTGTCGTAAATACAAAATTGAGAGATTTTTACGGCTCGCTGGACGAAATGTGCGAGGATATGCAGATCAGCCGGGCGGAACTGGAAAGTGATCTGAAAACGATCGACTATGAATATGATGCGGGCAGGAACCAGTTTGTATAAGCCGGAAGCAGTATCTGCTTTTATACATACGGATCAGGAATTCCTGCCTCCCAATAATACATAAGGAAATGAAAAAATGGAGAGAAACAGACTGTATACAGAAAGTGTGTATCCGACAGCCCCAACAGAGGAGCCGGAAAGACAATATTATTTTATAGACAGAGCCAGAAAGCATCTGGAGGAACAGAAAAAGGAGGCGGGACGGCCTCTTACTTTCTGTGTTACGACCTTTGGATGTCAGATGAACGCCCGGGATTCGGAAAAACTTTCGGGCATCCTGGAACAGATCGGATATGTCCAGGAGCCGGAGGAGGAGAAAGCGGACTTTGTGATCTATAATACATGTACAGTTCGTGAAAACGCCAATCTGCGTGTCTACGGCAGACTGGGGCAGCTTGGGCGGGCAAAGAAGAAAAATCCCCATATGATGATCGCCCTCTGCGGATGTATGATGCAGGAAGCCCAGGTGGTAGAAAAGCTGAAAAAAAGCTACGGATTTGTAGACCTTATTTTTGGAACCCACAATATCTACAAGTTTGCCGAACTGCTCAACACCCGCATGGAGTCGGGCGGAATGGTGATCGACATATGGCAGGATACAGACAAGATCGTGGAAGATCTCCCGGTGGAGAGGAAATATCCTTTCAAGTCCGGCGTCAATATTATGTTTGGCTGCAATAATTTCTGCAGCTACTGCATCGTGCCATATGTGCGGGGCCGGGAGAGGAGCAGAGAACCGGAGGCGATCCTCGGGGAGATCAGGCGCCTTGCCGCTGACGGAGTCGTGGAGGTCATGCTCCTCGGACAGAATGTAAATTCCTACGGAAAGACGCTGGAGCGTCCGATGACATTTGCCGCCCTCCTCAGAGAGGTGGAAAAGATTGACGGCATAGAGCGTATCCGTTTTATGACATCCCATCCGAAAGATTTATCGGATGAGCTGATCTCGGTGATGGGCAGCTCGAAAAAAATCTGCAGGCATCTGCATCTTCCTGTTCAGTCGGGGAGCAGCCGGATCCTTGAGAAGATGAACCGGCGTTATACAAAAGAACAGTACCTTGAACTGGTCGGGAAGATCAGGAAGGCTGTGCCGGATATCTCTCTGACAACGGATATTATAGTGGGATTCCCCGGAGAGACGGAGGAAGATTTTCAGGAAACTCTGGATGTGGTGCGGAAGGTCAGGTATGACAGCGCATTTACATTTATTTATTCAAAGCGGTCCGGGACTCCGGCGGCAGCAATGGAGGATCAGGTCGAGCCTGCGGTGGTAAAAGAACGGTTTAACAGGCTTTTAAAAGAGGTTCAGGAGATCGCGGCCCAAACCTGTGCTGTACATCAGGGCACTGTGCAGACTGTTCTGGCGGAATCAGTGAACGAGCATGATCCCTCTCTGATAACGGGAAGGCTCAGCAATAATCTCCTCGTACATTTTCCGGGAGACAACTCCATGATAGGACGGCTTCTTCCGGTAGAACTGAAAGAGTGCAGAGGGTTTTATTATCTGGGAGAAAGGGTATAAACTGCCACTAATTAAATCAGCATAAACCGTCCAGACTATGTATGCAGATGTTTCTAAATACATGGAGAGGACGGTTTTTTATGAAGAAACTCAGTGAGTACCTGTTCCTGCTCGTTCTGGGCGGGACAGCTTATTATGGATTTGAAATGCTTTTCCGGGGTTTCTCCCATTGGACGATGTTTTTTCTGGGAGGAATCTGCCTGGTCTTCTGTGCCCAGCAGGGCATATGGACCCACTGGAGCGAACCTCTGTGGAAACAGGTCGGCTGGTGTATTATTTTTGTGACGGCATGTGAGTTTATCACCGGAATAATTGTCAATAAATTCCTGGGATGGAATGTGTGGGATTATACCGGGCTTCCGTTCCAGTTCATGGGTCAGATCTGCCTCCCATTTGTTATAATTTTTTCCGGGCTGTGCGCCGTTGGAATCTTTCTGAGCGGATATACGCTCTTCTTTCTTTACGGCGAGGAGCGGCCCGAATTTCACGTGCTATAGAAGCTGCTGTCCGCACCGCACTCGGGAACCCATAGCCTCTAGAGCCGGATATGCCCTTGCGGGAGTCCTCGTCCGCTTGAAGCGGCTGGTTTTTTGTGATAATCTAATAGAGCGGGAACGGAAGGATCTTACATGGATATCTGTATCCCGCCATACTTGTATCAGCTGTGAATAACATGTTTAAAAGGAGTAGGGAATGTGGCTGAATTAACACCAATGATGAAACAATATATGGAGACAAAATCCCAGTATCAGGACTGCATTCTGTTCTATAGATTGGGTGATTTTTACGAGATGTTCTATGACGATGCGCTGACTGCATCCAGAGAACTGGAAATCACGCTGACCGGAAAAAACTGCGGTCAGGAGGAGAGGGCGCCCATGTGCGGCGTTCCTTATCATGCTGTGGAGAGCTATCTGAACAAGCTGGTCTCCAGGGGCTATAAAGTGGCCATATGCGAGCAGGTGGAAGATCCGAAGCAGGCGAAAGGAATCGTAAAAAGAGAGGTTGTCCGCATCGTCACCCCCGGCACAAATGTGGATACACAGGCGCTGGACGAGACAAAAAACAATTACATTATGTGTATTGTTTATATTGCCGACCGATACGGCATATCTGTGGCGGATATTTCCACGGGAGAGTATCTGGTGACGGAGCTTCCGGACAGTGCCAGGCTCCTGGATGAGATCAGCAGGTTCCTTCCCGCTGAGATCATATGCAACGAAGCTTTTTATATGAGCGGGATGGATCCGGAAAGCCTGAAAGACCGGTTCGGCATGACGATCTACTCTCTGGAATCCTGGTATTTTGACGACGCTCTGTGCAGGGAGGCGCTGCTGGAGCATTTTCATGTCTCCGCTTTTGCCGGTCTGGGACTGGAGGATTATGACTGCGGGATCATCAGTGCGGGGGCGCTCCTCCGGTATCTTCTGGAAACCCAGAAAAATTCACTCTCAAACCTGACCCACATTACTCCGTATGTAACGGGAAAGTATATGATGCTGGACAGTGCGACCAGAAGAAACCTGGAGTTGTGCGAGACGCTTCGGGAAAAGCAGAAAAGAGGTTCTCTTCTCTGGGTGCTCGATAAGACGAAAACAGCAATGGGAGCCAGAACCCTGCGAAAGTATGTGGAACAGCCGCTGATCGACAAAAAAGAGATCGTACGCCGCCTTGACGCGGTGGAGGAATTAAAAGATCAGGCGATTTCCCGGGAAGAGATCCGGGAATACCTTTCCCCGGTCTATGATCTGGAGCGGCTGCTCACAAAGATCGCATACGGGACGGCCAACCCAAGGGATCTGACTGCATTCAAAACATCTCTTGAGATGCTGCCGTCTGTGCGGTATCTTCTGGAAGAGATGCAGTCTGCCCTGCTCCGGGAGATTTATGAGGAGATGGATCCCCTGGAAGATCTGTGCGGGCTTCTGAAAAGTGCGATCTGCGACGAGCCTCCCATAGCCATGAAGGAAGGAAATATTATCCGCGACGGCTATAACGAAGAAGTGGACAAACTGCGGACTGCCAAATCAGACGGAAAAGACTGGCTTGCAAGGCTGGAAAATGAAGAGAGGGAAAAGACGGGGATCAAAAACCTGCGCATAAAATATAACAAGGTGTTCGGATATTATCTGGAAGTGACAAACTCTTATAAGTCCATGGTGCCCGACTATTATACGCGGAAACAGACGCTGGCCAACGCAGAGAGGTACATAACCCCGGAACTCAAAGAACTGGAGGACATGATCCTGGGAGCCGAGGATAAGCTTTATGCGCTGGAGTATGAGTTGTATTGCGGGATCAGGGACCGGATCGCCTCCCAGGTGGAAAGGATCCAGCGCACGGCAAAGGCCGTGGCGCGGTTGGATGTATTTGCCTCACTTGCGCTCACTGCCGAGAGAAACGGCTATGTACGCCCCGGGATCAACGAGAAGGGAATCATCAATATTAAAGACGGCCGTCACCCGGTAGTGGAACGCATGATACCGAATGGGATGTTTATTTCCAACGATACTTATCTGGATGATAAAAAGCACCGGATCTCTGTGATCACCGGACCGAATATGGCCGGAAAATCCACATATATGCGCCAGACAGCGCTGATTGCGCTTATGGCGCAGATCGGTTCTTTTGTTCCCGCCGCCCAGGCAGATATCGGGCTTTCCGACCGTATTTTCACGAGAGTCGGCGCCTCGGACGACCTGGCGTCGGGTCAGAGTACCTTTATGGTGGAGATGACGGAGGTCGCAAATATTCTGCGCAACGCTACCTCCAGAAGCCTGCTTATCCTGGATGAGATCGGAAGGGGAACCAGTACGTTCGACGGTCTGTCTATCGCCTGGGCCGTTATTGAATACATCAGCGACAGCCAGCTCCTGGGAGCAAAAACCCTTTTTGCCACACATTATCACGAGCTGACCGAACTGGAAGGGAAAATCGACAATGTCAACAACTACTGTATTGCGGTAAAAGAGAAGGGCGACGACATTGTGTTCCTCCGTAAGATCGTAAAAGGCGGGGCAGATAAAAGTTACGGGATCCAGGTTGCGAAGCTGGCCGGCGTTCCCGACCTGGTGATCGAGCGGGCAAAGGAAATCGTAGAAGAACTGAGCAACGAAGATATTACTGCAAAGGTCAGTGAGATCGCTGTAAAGGAACGGACGTCAAAAAAGAAACGCAGGCCGCAGAGATACGATGAGGTGGATATGGCTCAGATGTCCCTTTTTGATACAGTAAAGGACGATGATGTGCTCGAGGAACTGAAAAATATCGACGTGGGCAATATGACGCCCATCGACGCGCTCAATACGATCTACAGACTGCAGAACAAGCTGAAAAACAGATGGTGATACATAATAACACAGGAAAGAAAAAGAGACAGGAAAGGAGAAAAACATGCCACATATACAGGTGCTGGATCAGGTTACCATTGACAAGATCGCTGCCGGAGAAGTGATCGAGCGTCCGGCTTCGGTGGTCAAAGAACTTGTGGAAAATGCGATCGACGCAGGCGCCGGCTCTGTAACGGTTGAGATAGAGGACGGCGGGATTTCCCTGATCCGGGTTACGGACAACGGATGCGGGATCTCACGGGATGAAGTGAGGAACGCTTTTCTGCGCCATTCCACCAGTAAGATCCGTTCCGTGGAGGATCTGACAGGCATCACCTCACTGGGATTCCGCGGAGAGGCGCTGTCTAGTATTGCAGCCGTGTCCAGAACAGAGCTGATCACAAAAACGGCTGATTCGGAACTGGGTACAAGATATGTCATCGAAGGCGGCAAAGAACATATCCTGGAGGAGACAGGTGCCTCGGACGGGACGACTTTTCTTGTACGGCAGTTTTTTTATAATGTGCCTGCCAGGAGAAAGTTCCTGAAAACTCCCATGACAGAAGCGGGGCATGTCCAGGATCTGCTGATCCGCCTCTCCTTGTCCCACCCGGAGGTGGGATTTCTGTTCGTGAACAACGGCCAGGAAAAACTCCGCACATCTGGAAACGGAAAACTGAAAGATGTGATCTATAATGTATACGGACGAGATGTGGCGGCCAATCTTCTGGAGATAACATATGAAAAAAATGGCTTTGGTATCTCCGGTTATCTGGGAAAGCCTGTCATTACAAGAGGAAACCGGAATTTTGAGAACTTCTTTGTCAATGGCCGTTATGTAAAAAGTCCCATGATCTCAAAATCTCTGGAAGACGCATACAAGGATTTTGCCATGCAGCACAAATTTCCCTTTGCTGTGCTCCATTTCCATGTAAAAGGGGACGAGATTGATATTAATGTACATCCGACTAAGATGGAACTGAGATTTCAGCGACAGCAGGAGGTGTACAATGCCGTCTTTGAAGGGGTGCACCGGACGCTCCTGGAGCCGGAACTGATCCAGAAAGCCCAGGTTCCCGATCCGGTGTCTCCGGCGGAGAGCGGCACGGGAAAAAGCCCCTTCCTCCTGCGGCCGAAAACAGTACAGAATGTGCTACGGGATACCGGCCCTGACTTCGGCTCAGGTGCAGGAGCCCCCCGGGAAGATAAAACAGAAAAAGCGGCAGCTCCCGGCGCAGAGCCGGAGATTCGGGATGAGGATTACTTTATCCGCAAGATGAAAGAGCGGGTGACAGCTTACCATCAACGGGCTTCCTCCGCTGAGGCTCCGGCAAAGGGAGGAATCTTCCGCCCGCAGGAGCAGGAGGAGAGGATCGGCGAGCAGGTACGGCAGGCGCGCAGCGGGGAGAAGCCCGTGCAGCTCGATCTGTTTGAAGAAAATTTCCTGAAGCGGGAAGTACGTGCAGAGTACCGGCTGATCGGCCAGGTATTTGAGACCTACTGGCTGGTAGAATACCAGGACAGCCTGTATATCATAGACCAGCATGCCGCTCACGAGAGGGTTCTGTATGAAAAGACACTTAAGGAAATGAAAAACCGGGAATTTACATCCCAGTATTTAAGTCCGCCTGTTATTCTGTCTCTCACCATGCAGGAGGCAAAACTTTTGAATGAAAATATGGACAGATTTTCCCGGATCGGCTTTGAGATCGAGCCATTTGGGGGAGAAGAGTTCGCTGTACGTGCAGTCCCGGACAATCTGTTCGGGATCGCAAAAAAAGAACTGCTCATGGAAATGATAGACGGCCTGTCGGACGGCCTGACTACATCCATGGCTCCAGAACTGATCGACGAAAAAGTGGCCTCTATGTCCTGCAAGGCGGCTGTAAAAGGAAACAGCAGGCTGTCTCCGCAGGAGATGGATGCACTGATCGGGGAGCTGCTCACACTGGAAAACCCGTATCACTGCCCTCATGGAAGGCCTACGATCATCGCGATGACCCGCCGGGAACTGGAAAAGAAGTTTAAGAGGATTGTGTGATGAAACGACCATTGATCATATTGACAGGCCCCACTGCAGTGGGAAAAACAGAGGCTTCGATCGGGCTGGCAAAGGCGGTCGGCGCTGAGATCATCTCAGCTGACTCCATGCAGGTGTACAAAGGCATGGATATCGGTTCGGCCAAGATTACTCCGCGGGAAATGGACGGGGTCAGGCATCATCTTATTGACGTGCTGGAGCCGGAGGAAGATTTCAATGTGGTAAAATTCCAGAGTCTTGCACAAAAAGCGATGGAAGAAATTTATGCACGCGGGCGGATTCCCCTCATTGTTGGCGGGACCGGATTTTATATTCAGTCAGTTCTCTATGACATTGATTTTACAGAAAACGATGGAGATGTGTCTCTGCGCAGGGAACTGGAGGTGACTGCGGCAGAAAAAGGCCCCGAATATCTTCATCGCATGCTCCGGGATGTCGACCCCGAAGCTGCGGATGAACTGCACCCGAATAATGTAAAAAGGGTGATCCGGGCGCTGGAGTTTTACAGGCAGACAGGAACAAAAATCTCGGTACACAACAGAAAAGAGCGCGAAAAGGAATCCCCTTATCAGTTTGCTTACTTTGTGCTTACTGACGACCGTGCACGGCTCTATGAAAGGATTGACAGAAGGGTGGATAAAATGATGCAGGACGGACTTCTGGAAGAGGTAAGGACTCTCCGGGACAGAGGAGTAAAGCCTGCCTGCACCTCCATGCAGGGACTGGGATACAAGGAACTGTATGCCTGCCTGGAGGGAGAGTGCTCTCTGGAGGAGGCTGTGCGCATCATAAAGCGGGACACCAGACATTTTGCGAAGCGGCAGATCACCTGGTTTAAAAGAGAAAAAGATGTGATCTGGCTGGATAAAAGACAGTTTTCCGACAGAGACGGACTTCTGGAGGAAATGCTGGGATATCTGAGGAAAAAAGGAATCCAGTGACATGGATCGCCGGACAATAGAACATGAGAATGAATATGGATCAGACGGGAAGGAGAAAAATGGATCATACAGCATCAGAAACGATATACAGACAGCTTGGGATATCAGAGGAAATATTAAAGTTTGGACGGAAAACAGAGAAAGAATTAGAAGCGCGTTTTCTGGAATTTGATCAGACGGCCGAGTACAACCAGCTCAAAGTCCTGCATGCCATGCAGGAGAACCGGGTAAACGAAGGCTGCTTTCAATACGCCAGCGGATACGGGTATAACGACCAGGGCCGGGATACGCTGGAAGCAGTATACGCGTCTGCATTCCATACGGAAGCGGCTCTCGTGCGCCCGCAGATCACATGCGGCACACATGCGCTGGCGCTGGCGCTCTCCGCAAATCTCCGGCCTGGAGATGAACTGGTTTCCCCGGTGGGAAAACCTTACGATACACTGGAGGAGGTGATCGGTATTCGACCGTCCCGGGGTTCTCTTGCAGAATACGGGATCACATACAGACAGGTCGAACTTCTGGACAATGGATATTTTGACTATCCTGCGATCGAACAGGCATTAACGGATAAGACCCGGCTTGTTACCATCCAGCGTTCAAAGGGATACCAGACCCGGCCCAGCTATTCGGTAGCGGAGATCGGCGAGTTGATCTCCTTTATCAAGGCGCGCCGTCCTGATGTGATCTGCATGGTCGATAACTGTTACGGTGAATTCGTGGAGCGGCTTGAGCCGTCCGATGTGGGTGCAGATCTGGTAGTGGGCTCACTGATCAAAAATCCGGGAGGGGGACTGGCTCCCATTGGAGGATATATAGTTGGAAAAGAGTCTCTGATCGAAAACTGTGCGTGCCGTCTTACATCACCGGGACTGGGGCGGGAGGTGGGAGCCTCCCTCGGAGTCATGCAGTCCTTCTACCAGGGATTTTTCCTGGCTCCTGTGGTTGTATGCAGCGCACTTAAAGGCGCTGTATTTGCGGCTAACATATATGAAAAACTGGGTTATCCGGTTGTCCCGGGAGGCGGCGAAGACAGGCATGACATCATTCAGGCGGTTACGCTTGGATCAGCAGAGGGCGTCATTGCATTCTGCAAGGGCATCCAGGCTGCTGCTCCGGTGGACAGCTATGTCAGCCCGGAGCCCTGGGCTATGCCGGGCTATGACAGTGACGTGATCATGGCCGCCGGTGCGTTCGTACAGGGATCTTCGATCGAACTGAGTGCGGACGGCCCCATAAAGCCGCCCTATGCGGTATATTTCCAGGGAGGGCTTACCTGGCATCATGCAAGATTCGGCATCCTGAAATCACTGCAGAGCATGGTGGACGCGGGGGCCATTTCTATGGAAAAGATCAGAAGTCTTCTGTAAAATACAGATTTCCCTTCCAGATCCTGGCAGGGAGAACAGGAGGAAAACGTGAAAAAGAAAACTGTGGCGGTAATCGGAGGAGGCGCGTCCGGCATGATGGCAGCCATTGCGGCTGCTTCAGAGGGAGCGCATGTCATTCTTCTGGAACATAAGGACCGGATCGGGAAGAAGCTCCTGTCAACGGGAAACGGCAGATGTAACTTTACCAATATCTGCCAGGAGCCGATCTGCTATCATTCCGACAATCCCGGATTCCCCTGGAAAGTCATAGAAAAGTTTAATTCCCGGGATATAGTTGCCTTTTTTCTTCAGCTGGGGGTGTACTCGAAGAACAGAAACGGTTGTCTTTATCCGAATTCGGATCAGGCCTCCGCGGTGCTCGATGCTCTGCGCCTGGAGCTTGACCGGCTTGGCGTGGAGCTGAGGACCCAGGTGGAATGCCGGGAGATCCGTCCTGGAAAGAACGGATTTATCATTTATACGGGAAAGGAAACTGTCCGGGCAGACCGTGTGATCATCTGCACCGGTTCAAAAGCAGCTCCTTCCACAGGCTCTGACGGTTCGGGGTACGATCTGGCAAAAAAACTGGGACACCGGATCGTTCCGGTCCTTCCGGCGCTTGTACAGCTGAAGTGCAGAGGAGATTTTTTCAAAGGTCTTGCGGGAGTCCGGGCAAACGGAAGCGTTTCTGTCTGGTCTGAAGGAAAATGCATCGCAAAAGACACCGGGGAGCTTCAGCTGACCGGCTACGGGATCTCAGGCATTCCGGTATTTCAGGTGAGCCGTTATGCCTCCCGCCTTCTGTATGAGAAAAAGGAAGTGTGGGCGGTTCTTGATTTTATGCCCGACTTTACCGGAAAACAGATGGAAGCATTTCTGCGCGCGCGCGCAGAGACGAGGCCGGAGAAACCGGCGGGAATGTTTCTGATCGGCATTTTTCATAAAAAGCTGTCTGAACTGTGGATAAAGCTTGCACGCATTCCACGGGAAAAGAGAGCGGGAGACCTGTCCGAGCAGGAAATCGGATGTCTGGCAGAACTGATCAAAGATTTCAGGGTTCCTGTTACCGGCACCAATTCCTTTGAGCAGGCGCAGGTCTGCAGCGGTGGGGTTGACACTGCCGAGGTGGATCCGGATACGATGGAATCCCTCTATGTGCCGGGACTTCATTTTGCAGGAGAGATCCTGGACGTGGACGGGATGTGCGGGGGCTATAATCTGACCTTTGCGTGGGCCAGCGGCTATATAGCCGGAAAATCAGTTTGAAAGAGGAGAGATATTTATGCTCCGTGTGAGCCAGTTAAAGCTGCCGGTGGGACATTCCCCGGATCAGTTAAGAAAAAAAATCATAAAAACACTCCGGCTTGGAGAAAATGATCTGAAGCAGCTTCATATCAGAAAGCGATCTCTTGACGCCAGAAAAAAACCAGAGCTGTATTATGTATATTCGGTTGATGTGATGGTGGAAAGGGAAGAATACGTTTTAAAAAAGGCAAAAGGCAGGGCGCAGAGAGTGTCTGAGAAACGCTACCGTATGCCGGAGCATGGATCGGAACAAATGCATTTCCGGCCTGTTGTCATCGGGAGCGGTCCCGCCGGACTGTTTTGTGCCTGCCTCCTGGCGAGGGAGGGTTACCGCCCTGTCGTGATCGAGCGGGGAGCTCCGGTGAGAGAGAGGAAAGAGGATGTAGAACATTTCTGGCAGACAGGAATCCTCAACCCTGCGTCAAACGTTCAGTTTGGAGAAGGGGGAGCGGGAACTTTTTCCGATGGAAAACTAAATACTCTGGTAAAGGATCCGTACGGCAGAAATCGTTTTGTCCTGGAGACGTTTGTGTCATTCGGAGCGCCTGAGGACATCCTCTGGGAACAGAAGCCGCACATCGGCACAGATATCCTGATCAATGTCGTGGAAGCCATGCGGAACCATATTGCGGAACTGGGCGGGGAGTTCCGGTTTCACAGCCAGGTGACGGACATCCTCCCGGATGAGAGCTGCCTTGTGATCAACGGGCGGGAGAAAATGAAAACAGAGGCGGCTGTTTTTGCGATCGGGCACAGCGCCAGGGATACCTTCGGGATGCTGTATGAAAGAGGTGTCCGCATGGAGGCAAAATCTTTTGCCGTAGGCGTCCGCGCGGAACACCGGCAGGAAATGATCGACCGGAATATGTATGGCGATCACAAAGGGGGGAAACTCCCCGCCGCGTCCTATAAGATGGCGGAAAAGATTGAGAACGGACGAGGCGTGTACACTTTTTGCATGTGTCCCGGAGGATATGTTGTCAACGCATCCTCTGAGGAAAGAAGGCTTGCGGTCAACGGCATGAGTTACCACGGACGGGCAGGCGAAAATGCCAACAGCGCTGTCATCGTGACCGTTACGCAGGATGATTTCCCCAGCCTTCATCCTCTTGCAGGGATTCAGTTCCAGAGGGAACTGGAGGAGAAGGCATGGCAGGCGGGGAAAGGAAAAGTTCCCGCCCAGCGGCTGGAGGATTTCCTGAAGAACCGGGAAACCAGAGAATTTGGGAAAGTGCGTCCTAATATTATGGGTGGATATACAAAGGCAAACGTCAGACAGATATTCCCGGAAGAACTGGCATGGTCCATCGGGGAGGGTATCTGCAGGATGGGAAGAAAAATCCCCGGATTTGACGATGCGGACACGGTTCTCTCTGGTGTGGAAAGCCGGACCTCGTCTCCTGTGAGAATCCTCAGAGACGGGGAATACATGGCCAATTTTTCATGGATATATCCCTGCGGAGAGGGCGCAGGATATGCGGGAGGAATCACTTCCGCCGCCATGGACGGGATGAGGGCGGCAGAAGCTGTGATACGCCGGTTCCGGCCTGAATTCACAGAAAATTAATATTACCGCTCTATACACATTTTTTAAACTGTGCTAAAATAAATCATTGTATGAATGGCATCGCAGCGATAAGATGATGCATGAATACAGGAAAAACAATAAAAGAGATGTACCGCGACGAGCGGCCTTATGAAAAATGTGAACAGTACGGCGCTGAAAATCTCACAGACGCAGAACTGCTGGCAGTTTTGCTGAGGACAGGAACAAAAGGTGAGAATTCCCTTGAACTTGCCCAGAAACTTCTGCATCCGGATTTTGCAGAGCACGGGATCCTGAACATCCATAAATGGACCAGGGAAGGTCTGCTTCGGATAAAGGGAATCGGCAGGGTCAAGGCGGTTCAGATCCTCTGTCTGTCAGAACTTGCCAAACGGCTTGCAAAGGCATCTGCCGCATCGGGACTGAATTTTTCTGCGCCGGAGACGATCGCACGGTACTACATGGAAGATATGCGCCACCAGAATACAGAGGTGCTCAAGCTTTTGTTTCTGAATACGCGGTCAAAGCTGATCGGAGAGAGCGATATTTCCACGGGCACTGTGGACACTGCACTTGTCTCTCCGAGAGAGCTGTTTATTGAAGCGCTTCAGCGGGGGGCTGTTTCCATTGTCCTTCTTCACAATCATCCCAGCGGAGATCCGACTCCCAGCAAGGCGGATGTGAGGATCACAAGGAGACTTAAGGAAGCGGGGAGCATGATCGGCATTACACTGCTCGATCATATAATTATCGGGAATAATTGTTTTATAAGTCTGAGGGAAAAGGGATTCCTCCAGTAAAACAGGAGTAAATAATAAGGGATGGAAAAAAGATGGCCAGGAATGTTTATGGACTGGATTTGGGAACCTATGAAATAAAAGTGTTCGATAAGAAAAAAGATGAGATATGGTGCGAGAAAAATGTAATTGCCATGAAGGACAGAAAATATATTTTCTCGCTGGGAGACAAGGCTTACGAAATGTATGAAAAGTCCCCCGATAATATACAGGTGGTTTTTCCCATGAAAAACGGAGTGATCGCACATTTCGACGATATGCAGTACCTTCTGGGAAATCTGCTCAAAACAGGAAAACAGTTTGTAAGAGGCTCGGAATATGTGATCGCCGTCCCCACAGATGTGACAGAGGTAGAAAAAAAGGCGTTTTTTGACCTTGTCTTCCACTCGGAAGCGAGGGCAAAATCCGTGCGTATCGTGGAGCGCGGCCTGGCTGACGCTCTGGGCTGCGGCATTGATGTAATGGAAGAAAAGGGCGTGTTTATCGCCAATTTCGGTGGGGGAACAACTGAACTTTCGGTACTGTCATCAGGCGGTATCGTCTTAAACCGGCTGATCAAGATCGGCGGCGAATATTTTGACAGCGCGATCATCTCGCTTGTCCGGCACAGCCGGGATTTTCTTATCGGAAGAGTGACGGCCGAAAGACTCAGAAAAGAATTCGGCGTATTTGACCAGAGAACGGACAGTTCGATCACTGTATCGGGAAGGGATCTGATATCCGGGGTGCCTTCTCAGACAGAAATCCCGATCGGCCTGGTCAGGGCGGCGATGAAAGAGCCTATCGAAGAATGTGTCCGTGCGATACGTTCCATGATCGAACGTACGCCCCCGGATGTGAGAAGAGCGATCGAGGCAAAGGGAATTTATCTGACGGGCGGCCTGTCAAATATGAAAGGACTCTCTACATATCTCCAGGAGAGTACCGGGCTTCCCGTTTTGAGCCAGCCGCGCGCACAGTTGTGCGCCGTCAGGGGACTGCAGAAGATCATTTCAGATAAGACCTACTACAGGCGGCTGCTTTACTCTATGTTGGATGATAATTACAGGTGGTTAAGATAATATGAAAAAGAAAAATCAGACATCCGTTACAAACAGATATATCCTGCTGGGACTTTCTCTGTTCTGTGTGCTCATGATGCTGCTCTCCTCACTCTCAGATAAGGTGGGCGGTCCGTTCCGGGCAGTGGCGAACGTCACTGTCATCCCGTTTCAGCAGGGAATCAATCAGATCGGTCGCTGGCTTGGAGACATGACGGATAATTTTGATACAATGGAACAGCTGAGATCAGAAAATGAGAAGCTGCAGGAACAGGTTGACAATCTGATCATGGAAAATAATAATCTGCAGGCAGAACAGTCGGAACTGGAACGTCTGCAGGAGCTGTATCAGCTTGACCAGAATTATGCGGACTATGAAAAGACAGCGGCTCACGTTATCGGAAAAGATTCCGGAAACTGGTTTAATTCCTTTACGATAGACAAGGGGAGCAGAGACGGCATTGAGGTAGATATGAATGTGATGGCGCAGAGCGGGCTTGTCGGGATCGTAGTCGATGTGGGCCCCACATGGGCGAAAGTGCGGTCCATCATTGATGACTCCACCAATATCAGCGGAATGGCCCTGTCAACGTCAGATACCTGTATTGTAAGCGGCGACCTTTCTTTGATGAGCGAGGGACAGATCCGCTTTGAACAGATGGAAAATAATGACAATGTAGTTGCGGTGGGAGATCAGATCGTCACCTCCTATATCAGCGACAAGTATCTTCAGGGGATACTGATCGGATATGTAAGCGAAGTAAACGTGGATTCCAATAATCTCACCCGTTCCGGCTATATTACGCCTGCGGTAGATTTCAAAAATCTTCAGGAGGTTCTTGTTATCACCACGACAAAGGCTGATCTTACCGGAGAGAATCAATCGTAAGCAGAAGGGATGTCCGGATTATTATGATGAAATCAGTAAAAATAAAAAGAATCGCCGTTACTGCTGTTTTGATTTTTACGGCATATCTGCTGCAGTGTACGGTTTTCCCGTTCCTGGAGATCGCAGGGATCAAGCCGCACCTGATGATCATCGTAACGGCTTCTGTCGGTTTCATGCGCGGGACAAGGGAGGGGATGTTTGCCGGATTCGCATCGGGGCTTCTGATCGATATTCAATTTGGGGATATGATCGGGTTTTACGCTGTGATTTATCTTCTGATCGGCTATATTAACGGGATATTCCATCAGACATACTACGATGAAGACATCAAATTTCCGCTGTTCCTGATCGCCGTCAGTGAGTTTTTGTACGGCATTGTGATCTATTTCCTTATGTTCCTGCTTAGAAGTGACTTTGATTTTCTGTATTATCTGAACAGGATCATTGTGCCGGAGATGATCTACACGATCGTCATAACTCTCGGACTTTATCCTCTTATCCTGTTGATCAATCAGAAGCTGGAAGCAGAAGAAAAAAGGAGTGCAAGCAAATTTGTTTAGAGAAATCATTGACCGCATAAAAGAGGCGGGCGAATATATCATACGGAGCAGACTTGTCACGCTGATCGTGATATTTATCTTCACCTCCTCTATTCTGGTAGGGCGTGTTTTTTATCTGCAGATCGTAAGAGGAGAAGATTATCTTGAAAACTACGAGCTGAAAATCAGAAAAACGCGGGACATTGCTGCGACAAGAGGAAATATTTACGACAGAAACGGGAATCTCCTGGCCTACAATGAACTTGCCTATTCTGTCACAATAGAAGACACTGTCCCTTCAGATACCGGAACAAAGGAGAAAAATAAAATCCTGAACAATATCCTTGACCAGGTTCTCACCATTGTGGAATCCAACGGCGATTCTGTTATCGACAGCTTCGGGATCATACTTGATTCTTATGGAAATTATCAATTCACAGAGACAAATGAAACCCTGCGTCTCAGATTTGTTGCGGATGTCTACGGGAAGGCATACATCGACGATCTTTCAGAAAACCAGAAAAATCAGTCGGCCGCTGAGATCATCCATTATCTGTGCACGGAGAGATACGGCCTGGATGATGAGAAGGAAAGTCCCGAATATCTTTTGAAGATGATCAATATGCGCTATGCTATGGGGCTGAACAGTTTTCAGCAGTTTATGACCACCACTCTGGCTTATGACGTAAGTGATGAGACTGCTGCAGCGATCATGGAGAACCAGAGTTCTCTTACAGGGGTCGATATCGAGGAGGATTCTCTTCGCAGATACACGGACGGAAAATACTTTGCTTCGGTCATTGGATATACGGGACAGATTTCCCAGGAGGAATATGATGAACTGAGCGCGGATGACAAAAAGAGGTATTCCCTCTCAGACATTGTTGGAAAATCAGGAATTGAACAGACCCTTGACAGCGTCCTTCAGGGAGAAAAAGGAAAGACTACATTTTATGTTGATAATCTGGGAAAAGTGACGGAGACCGTCAGCACAACAAATCCGAAAGCCGGGAACGACGTATACCTTACGATAGACAGGGATCTTCAGATCAGCGCCTACAATCTCCTGGAAGAAAAGCTTGCGGGAATTGTTCTTTCCAAACTCAGAAATGTCCTTGAATATGATCCGTCAGTGGAAGAAGATACCAGTGATATTATCATCCCTGTGAGCAATGCGTATAATTCGTTTATAGCCAACAGGATCATAGATATGGATCACTTTAGCAGTGACGATGCAGGCGCTGCTGAAAAAGAAGTCTATGCAGTCTTTCAGGAGAAAAAGTCTTCGGTGCTTCCGCAGATCCTGTCTGAACTCCAAAGCAAGAGCGCGCGGCAGTACAACGATCTGTCTGACGAAATGCAGGCTTACATGGACTATATTTATGACGAGGTGCTTTCAAACGACACAGGGATCATCCTGAGAGATGAGATCGACTCGGGGGACGAGATGTATGTGTCCTGGAAGACGGAAGGCGACATCAGTCTCCGCGATTACCTGAATTATGCGATCTCGCAGAACTGGGTTGACACATCACGGCTCGAAACGAGCGCATATTCAAGCTCGGAGGAGATTTATCAGGAATTATTGATATTTTTGGAAGAATATTTGAAGGAAGACAGTGATTTCGACAAACTTCTCTATGAATATCTTATAAAATCAGGAAGTGTCACCGGTGCACAGATTTGTGCCATTGTATATGAGCAGGGCGTGCTTTCCATGGACGAGGCGGCCTACAACGGACTGCGCAGCGGAAGCGTCAGCGCTTTCTCCTGGCTCCAGGACAAGATCAGGAATCTTGAGATAACGCCGGGCCAGCTGGCTCTGGAGCCCTGTTCCGGCGGCCTTGTCATAACAGACCCGAGATCCGGCGATGTGCTGGCATGCGTATCCTATCCCGGGTATGACAATAACCGGCTGGCAAATACAATGGATTCGGCTTATTATAATCAGCTTAACACCGGCCTGGCAAACACATTTTATAACAGGGCGACGCAGGAAAAGACAGCTCCCGGTTCAACCTTTAAAATGGTTTCCGCAGTCGCAGGCCTTACGGAAGGCGTGATCGATTCGGGGACGACCTTTTTCTGCGACGGTGAATTTACAGAAGTTACACCCAGCCCGCGATGCTGGATCTATCCGAGAGGACATGGATCGCTGACCGTAGTTGGCGGTATTCAGAACTCCTGTAACGAGTTTTTCTACAATGTGGCTTATAAACTGGGAATGGATGGAAATGGGAACTATAACAGCGAGACAGGTGTGGAAAAACTTGCAAAATATGCGGCGATGTTTGGCCTGTCCGAAAAATCAGGCGTTGAGATACCGGAATCGTCTCCGGAAATATCGAATGAATATGCGGTTCAGTCCGCCATTGGCCAGGGCACGAACAACTATACGGTCAGCCAGTTAAACCGGTACGTCTCGGCTGTTGCAAACAGCGGTACCGTTTATGATCTGACGCTGATTGATAAAACCACCGACTCAAACGGAAATCTGATCAAAGATTATGAGGCGGAAGTTGTCAGTACAATAGAAGATGTCAGCTCTTCCACATGGGATCTGGTTCATGAAGGCATGCGCCGGATGGTCCAGAATTCCTCCACCTTTTCCGGGATTGATTTTACAATGGCCGGAAAAACAGGTACCGCTCAGCAAAGCTCAGAGCACGCGGATCATGCATTGTTTGTCGGATATGCGCCGACAGATTCCCCGGAGATCGCCGTCGCTGTCAGAATGGCGTACGGGTACAGTTCATCATATGCGGCGGAAATAGGAAGAGATATTGTTCAGATTTATTTTGATCCGGATTCTGCAAATGAGCTGATTACCGGAACAGCAGGAGAACTTGGAGATACACTTGCCGGTGATTAAAGGGTATGGTGATGATAAATGGACAGGCTTGTGACAATCCGAAGCTGCCGATACGGAATGGACATCCGGCTCAGCCAGGACGCAGACTTTGACGTCCTGGCTGAGGAACTTGCCGGAAAATTCCGGGACTCCGCCAAATTTTTCAAGGATGCCAGGATGGCGCTGAGTTTCAGCGGAAGGATCCTGACCCGGTCAGAGGAGGAGGAAATCTTAAAAATTATCGGCGACAATACAGATATCAATATCCTCTGTATTATAAGCCATGATGAAAAAATGGAGGTTATGTACAGAAGCGTTGTAGAGCAGACCCTTCTTGATATGCAGAAAAGGGACGGTCAGTTTTACAGAGGTACACTTGCAAAACGTCAGGTGCTGGAATCAGACTCCAGCATCGTTATTCTCGGAGATGTAGAACCGGGAGCAAAGATTATTGCAAAAGGGAATATCGTCATTGTCGGAGCTCTTTACGGTTCAGTTCACGCGGGTGCTTCCGGAGACAGAAATGCTTTTGTCGCTGCGCTTTCCATGCAGCCCAGAAAACTCTGCATCAGTGATATCGAGGCAAAACGTCAGATCATCTGTCAGGAGAGCCTTACCATAAAAGGACCGCAGATCGCAGTTGTAGACGGAAAACGCATCTATCTCGATCCACTCGTAGACGAAACATCTGGGTGCATTCGGCTTGTGTAAAAATCTGTTTAAGATCAGACGAAGAAAGATGAATTCCGTTTGCTCTTTTTCCGCACCGGTCGGAGTGCCTTTATAATATGAGTAGGAGGGAAAGCAGCATGGGAGAAGTAATTGTCATTACATCAGGAAAAGGCGGTGTCGGCAAAACGACAACGACAGCAAATATAGGGATCGGTCTGTCACGGCTGGACAAAAAGGTAATCGTCATTGACACGGATCTCGGCCTTAGAAATCTGGATGTCGTAATGGGGCTCGAAAACAGGATCGTATATAATCTGGTCGATGTGATCGGGGGAAACTGCCGCCTGAAACAGGCGCTGATCCGGGACAAACGTTTCCCGGAGCTTTATCTGCTCCCTTCCGCCCAGACAAAGGACAAGAGCAGCGTCTCGCCTGAGCAGATGAAAAAGCTGGTCGATGATCTGAAAGAAGAGTATGACTTTATCCTTCTGGACTGTCCGGCCGGAATTGAACAGGGATTTCAGAATGCCATAGCGGGAGCGGAGCGCTCCATTGTGGTCACTACGCCGGAAGTGTCAGCCATACGAGACGCAGACCGGATCATAGGGCTGCTTGAGGCGTCGGGCATTAAGAAAAATGAACTCCTTATCAATCGTCTCCGCGTGGATATGGTAAAGCGGGGGGACATGATGTCTGTGGAAGATGTGACGGAAATACTTGCCGTGACGCTGCTCGGAGTTATCCCGGACGACGAACAGGTAGTAATCTCCACAAATCAGGGAGAGCCTGTCGTTGGCGAGGGAAGTCCCGCGGGAGCGGCATATGAGAGAGTATGCAGAAGGCTGACGGGAGAGGAGATCCCTGTCTGCGATTTCACGAAGCCGGATGGCTTCCTCGGCAAACTGTCCAGTCTCTTTCACAGAAACCAGGGAGGCGTTTTATGAATTGCCCCTCGGTATATGTTGCGAAAGCGCGGCTGAAAAATCTTCTTATCTCAGACAGGATGCAATGTGCGCCGGACGCTGTGGACAGGCTTTCAAAAGATCTGTACAATACAGTTTCAAAATATGTAGAAATCACGCCTGAAAATTTTAATGTTGAGATTACACGCACGGATATACATATAAGATATACAGGAGAAAAAAATTGAAACATTTTCTGAAGAATATCAAATTGCATTATAATATAAAAGACTATCGCTTCAGTCTTGTAATACTGGTAACGACTCTTTCCATTATCGGGGTGTTTATGGTCAGAAGTGCAAGGCCGGATCTTGTAGGACGCCAGATCATGGGTGTGGCTCTGGGACTGGCTGCAATGGTCGTGATCTCCCTGATCGACTACAAATGGGTGCTGAGCCTGTACTGGCCGCTGTACGGGCTTAATATCCTTATGCTCATTGCGGTTCCGATCTTCGGGATAGAGGCAAACGGAGCGAAAAGATGGCTGGATCTGGGCTTTACACAGTTTCAGCCTTCTGATCTGACCAAAATTTTGATGATCCTCTTCTTTGCAAGGTTTCTTATGGACCGGAAAGAAAAAATAAATAATCCGAAAACACTGCTGCAGGCCATTGCTCTGATCATTCCGTCCCTGTTTATGATCCATGAGCAGCCGAATCTGTCAACGACGATCTGCATTGCGGCTCTGTTCTGTTCTCTTATTTTTCTGGGAGGATTGAGTTACAAGTATATTCTTCCGGTGATCGCCGTGATCGTGCCTTCGGTCATCATCCTTCTAGTCGTGGCTGTACAGCCCAACCAGCCTTTTCTGGAGGATTATCAGCAGAAAAGGATCCTCGCATGGCTTGATCCGGAAAAATATGCGGATGACAGCGCCTACCAGCAGCTGAATTCTGTAATGGCGATCGGCTCGGGACAGCTTTCAGGAAAAGGCTACAACAATGATGAGACAACCTCTGTAAAAAACAGCAATTTTGTATCAGAACCTCAGACGGACTTTATTTTTGCTATCATAGGAGAAGAATTAGGATTTGTGGGTTGTTGTGTAGTCATATTTTTGCTATTATTAATTGTGATAGATTGTATTTTGATCGGCTTAAAGGCAAAAGATACAGGTGGTCGGATTATCTGTGGAGGGGTGGCTTCGCTGATTGGCATACAGAGTTTTATAAACGTCGGCGTGGCTACTATGCTCCTTCCCAACACAGGTTTATCTCTTCCGTTTGTAAGCTATGGACTGACTTCCCTTGTGTGCTTTTTTATGGGAATCGGTTTCGTGCTGAATGTCGGCTTGCAGCCGAATAAATATCAGTAAGGAGAGGGTAGCGGTTATGAATATCGGACTAGTAGCACACGATGCGAAGAAAAAACTAATGCAGAATTTCTGTATAGCATACCGGGGTATTCTCAGTAAGCATGAACTGTTCGCCACAGAGACTACAGGTATTCTTGTTGAAAGCGTAACCAATTTGACGATTCACAAATTCCTTGCAGGACATCTGGGTGGCAAGCAGCAGCTTGGATCTCAGATAGAGCACAATAATATTGATCTTCTGATTTTTTTCAGAGATCCCCTTTCTCCGCGTTCCCATGAACCGGATGTAAATGATATTGTGCAGCTGTGCGATATGTATAATATCCCGATTGCGACAAATATAGCAACTGCCGAGGCTTTGATCCTGGCGTTGGATAGAGGAGATCTGGACTGGCGTGAAATGTACAAATAATCACAGGAGACGACGCAGAAGAAGGAGAAGAAACCGCATGAAAAAAATAGCAGGGCTGATTTTGTGCCTTGTGCTTTTCATGGGAGCGGGGACTGCTGCCGTTCTGCTTTTCCTCTCCAATAATGGAAGTAATATAAAAGAATACGAAAAGGACTCTTACACCGGCAGTATATATCAGGGGCAGATGTTCGCACAAGATCTGTGTGTCGCTTCAGGTGATGTTCAGCTGTCAGGATTTGAAGATGACACAACCCTTCACGGAGCGGCTCTGTTTGATCTGGAAAATGAGTCTGTTGTATATGGATACAATCTTTATGACCGGCTTTACCCGGCAAGCACAACAAAGGTACTGACGGCATATGTTGCTTTGAAATACGGCAACCTGGAGGATCAGGTCACAGTCAGCGCGAACGCTACGGACTTTAACTGGGATGAATCAATCTGCGGTCTGCAGACAGGAGACACGCTTTCGATGTATGACCTCCTGTGCGGTCTGATGCTTGTGTCCGGAAATGATGCCGCAGCCGCGATCGCGGAACACATATCCGGAAGCACAGAAGAATTTGCCGAACTGATGAATCGTGAGGCCGCAGCGCTGGGCGCTACCGGAACACATTTTGTCAATCCTCACGGACTTCCCGATGACAACCATTACACTACAGTATATGATCTGTATCTCTTTTTTAATGCGTGCATGAAGGATGAGCGTTTTGTTGATATCATATCCATGGACTCATATACGGTTGAACTGAAAGGCGCAGACGGAACAGTGAGGACCGATGAGTGGGAACCCACGCATTTTTATGCTTCAGGCGAAGCAACGGCGCCGGAAGGGATACATATAGTGGGAGGAAAGACCGGAACTACATTAAAAGCCGGAAACTGTGTAATACTATATGAAGAAGCTTCTGACGGCAGTCCGTACATTTCCGTGATCATGGGCGCCGAGACAAAACCACTGCTGTATGAGGAGATGAATCGTCTGCTTTCTGCCGGCATACAGAAATAAACGAAAAAGCCTTCCTCAATTCTGATGTGTTCAGAACGGAAAGGCTTTTTGTTTATTTATTCTGACATACTTCTGATTCTTCCGAACAGACTGATCAGATACAGACCGCACAGACCTACGATTGTATATACAATCCTTGAAAGCCAGCTTAAATTTCCAAAAAGGAAAGCCACGAGATCAAAGCGGAAAATTCCAACCAACAGCCAGTTTACTGCACCTATGATTACTATTGTAAGCGCAGTGTTATCGAACCATTTCATGTTATTTCCTCCTTTTCATGTCAATAATCCTATTATTTCCTTAAAAACTGGAAATATACATCAGAAAATGGTATACTGTTTTAGTTATAATTTGAAGGAGGTGTTCCCCTGTTTGGCTCTGAAGAAGAATAAATCCATCAGTATAAAAAAATATAAAAAGAAAAGAGAGCTGAATCTTGGCATCTTCCTGTTTGCTATTGTATTTCTATATCTCGTAATTATGATCATTTTGTATTTTACAAACGACAAAATTTCTGCCTACGAGGTGCGGGAGGGAAGCATTGTCAGAGATAATTCCTACACGGGCCTGGTCATAAGAAATGAAACTGTGGTAAATGCAGAGGGAGACGGTTATGTAAGTTTCTATCAGAATGAAAATGCAAAGGTGAAAAAGGGCGCCAAAATATATGCGCTCACCCCGAAAGAGATAAACGCAGAAGAACCGTCTGCCGAGAGCACGCAGGCAGTTCTGACTGAAGATACGCAGGCAGGGATTGTCCTGCAGATCCAGAAGTTTAATGAAAACTATGCTTCGTCTGATTTTTCTTCTGTTTATTTATTAAAGAACGAAGTGACATCTCTGCTTCAAAATGCTCTGAGCGAGACAAAAACCCAGCATCTGGATTCAGCATTAGCAAACAGCGGCATGGAGGCTTCTGTCTTTTCAGCAGCGCAGGACGGGGTTGTGTCTTATACGGTAGACGGTCTCGAGTCTCTGACGAAAGAAAGCTTTACGGAAGACGACTTTGACAGGATGGAATATGAGAGTACAACAATGTCTGACCGGATGAAGGTGAGTTCCGGAACTCCGGTATATAAACTGGTCGCAGGAGAGGACTGGTCCGTCATTGTGCCTCTGGACGACGAGACCGCCAAAGAACTGGAAGAAAAAGAAGTTTCATCGATCAAAGTAAGGATTGACAAAGACAGCGAAACGCTGAACGCCGGGTTTTCCATAATCCAGCGTGAGGGAAAATATTACGGATGTCTGGACTTTAATAATTCCATGATACGTTATGCAGAGGACAGGTATCTGAACGTTGAATTGATCCTGGAGGATGAAAGCGGCCTGAAGATTCCCAAAAGCGCAGTCGTACAGGAAGACTTCTTTGTGATTCCCAGAGATTACCTGACGACGGGAGGCAACAGCTCCTCAGAGGGAATATTAAAAGAGGATGCGGAGGGGAATGTTGTATTTCATGAAGTTGATATTTATAATATATCTGATGAAGGAGAGGTGTATTTAAGCGGAAAAGATGTCAGTAAGGGCGATATCCTGATAAAACCTGAATCATCGGAGACATATACAGTCAACGGAACAAAAAAGCTTGATGGAGTCTATAATATCAACAAGGGATATGCCGTGTTCCGGAAAGTAACTATATTATGTGAAAATGACGAATACTGCATCGTACAGGAAGGAGAAAGCTATGGCCTGTACAATTATGATCATATTGTACAGGACGGTTCCAGCGTGGATCCGGAAGAGGTTGTATACTAAAAACAACAGGAGGCTGATAATTATGTTAAAAGAAAATTTGCAGGAAGTTGAGAAAAGGATCGCCGCTGCATGTATGCGTGCCGGACGCAGGCGCGAGGATGTCACACTGATCGCTGTCAGCAAGACAAAACCTGTAGATATGCTTCGGGAAGCGTATGACCTTGGCATACGTGTATTCGGAGAAAATAAAGTGCAGGAACTGACGGAAAAATATGACAGGCTGCCGGAAGATATCCGCTGGCACATGATCGGACACCTTCAGACGAATAAAGTAAAATACATCGTCGGAAAAACAGAGCTTATCCATTCTGTAGATTCACTCAAGCTGGCTGAAATGATCGAAAAAGAATCCCAAAAGCACGGATGTGTAACGGACATCCTTGTCGAGGTGAATGTAGCTGAAGAAGAAAGCAAGTTTGGCCTGAGGATGGAAGAAGTCATTCCTTTTATAGAAAAAATCGTCCAATATCCGCATATCAACGTGCGCGGACTTATGACTATAGCCCCATTTGTTGAAAATCCCGAAGAAAATCGTACAATTTTCGCGGATTTACATAAATTATATGTTGACATTAAGGAAAAAAACATTGATAATGGTACTGTGAGCATACTTTCGATGGGGATGACCAATGATTATGAGGTCGCAATCGAAGAAGGGGCAACTATGGTAAGGATCGGGACCGGGATCTTTGGTGCCAGAAATTATAATATTTAATTTGTATATTATATTCTGGATCAGAAAGTATGAAATAATAAAATTGCGCATTTTGAGGAAAAGCGCAAGATAGGAGTGTAAAAATGGGTGTGTTTGATAAATTTCTGGACATCATGAAATTGAACGACGACGATGATTATGAAGATGATGATTTCTATGATGAAGACGAGTATTACGAGGATAATTATGAAGAAAAGCCCCGTCGTTCTCTGTTCGGAAAGAAAAATGCAAAAGAGGAAAATTACGACGATTTTGACATGGGCGAGGACAAGAGAGTCCAGCCTGCTTCCAATAAAGTGACACCGATGCGGCCTGCGCCCAGACACGGCGGTAATATGGAAGTCTGTGTGGTAAAGCCGAGTTCTGTGGATGATTCAAGAGAGATCACAGAGACTCTTCTTTCCGGCCGCACTGTCATTCTCAATCTTGAGGGGATGGATCTCGAGATCGCGCAGAGGATCATCGACTTTGTTTCCGGTGCAACTTTTGCCATCAGCGGAAATCTTCAGAAGATCTCGAATTACATATTCCTTGTTACACCGACAAATGTAGATATCTCCGGAGATCTTCAGGATCTTTTGGGCGGCTCAATGGAGACTCCCAGTGTAAAAGGCAGATATTAGTTTGTCATGCAGAAAAACAGTCAGGAAAAAGACATGCAGTTTCTGGAAAAGCGTTTCATTGAGCTTTCCAGAACTGCATATCAGCGTGAAATAGTTACATATACAGATTTTCTGAATCTGAATGAACAGAATATTCTACACAGCCTGCCAAAAAACCGGCTATTTTCCCGGTATCAGTGTTTTGGCGGGTATGATATGGCAGAGCGTCAGATGGCTGCATTTATCCCTGATGCTCTTTATTTGCGTTGCGGGAAAGAATGTCTGACTCCGGAAGAGATCAGGTATCCTTTCCGCGGGATGAGGATCATGCCGCTGCATCGGAAGTACGCGGAGGATCTGACTCACAGGGACTACCTGGGGGCTGCGCTGAATCTTGGGATTGAGCGCGCAAAGACGGGAGATATTATCTCCTGGGATGATGATGCAGTGATTTTTATCCACAGAGATATGGCAGGCCTGCTTCTTGACGAACTGACCCGGATACGTCACACTCAGGTTACTGTCAGGGAAGTCTCCCCGGAGGATATAAACTATACTCCAAGATATGAAGAGATAAGAGGGACGGCTGCGTCCGTCAGACTGGACAGCCTGCTGGCACTTGCATTTGCCTCATCGAGGACGAAACTCTCGGGTCTGATCGAGGGAGCCAGAGTATATGTGAACGGCAGGCTTGTTACAAGCAACGGATATCAGCCCAAAGAAGGGGATATCATATCCGTGAGGGGGATGGGAAAATTCCGTTTTGCGGAAGAAGGAGGACGCACAAGAAAGAACAGACTGTGCATTGTCCTCCACAAATATATTTGAGGATGGAAACAGAAAATGAACAGGACGACAGAAAGAAAAAAAACTCTGATAAGCTATATTGCCGCGCTCCTCGGATTTGCCGCTGCTGTAACTGTAGATCAGGTTACCAAATATCTTGCCGAGATGTTCCTGAAAAACTCAGAGCCTATCGTGCTGATCGACGGCGTCTTTCAGCTGCGATATCTGGAAAACAGAGGTGCTGCCTTCGGGTTGATGCAGAATATGCAGTATGTATTTGTGGCGGGAGCGGTCATTATTATCATTGCTTTTATATATTTTTACGGAAGGATCCCTCATCAGAAAAAATATATCCCCCTGCGGATCTGCGGAATATTTCTCTGCGCCGGAGCTGTGGGAAATATGATCGACCGGCTGAGGCTGAATTATGTGATTGATTTCTTTTATTTTAATCTCATCGATTTTCCGATCTTTAATGTCGCTGACTGCTATGTTGTTTGTGCATGCATTGGATTTGTCCTGCTGATCCTGTTTTATTACAGAGAAGAGGATGATTTCGGTTTTCTGACGAAAAAGAGCGGAAAAAAATAAACCCGCAGGTGCGGAAAGGATGCAGGAATGTGTGAAGAGTGTAAACTGATCTGCGAGGAGCCGGGAGAGAGGATAGACCGTTTTTTAAGCGGGAAAATGCAGGAATTTTCCCGGTCCTATATACAGAAGCTTTTAAAAGAAGGGGCAGTCAGCGTAAACGGGGCATCTGTGAAACCGAATTATAAGACCGGAGCCGGAGACCAGATATGTATTCGGATTCCCGAACCGGAAGTTCTGGACGTTCTGCCGGAAGAAATACCTCTTGATATTCTCTATGAGGATGAGGATATTCTTGTTATCAATAAACCTAAGGGGATGGTCGTACATCCGTCACCCGGGCATTCCAGCCATACGCTTGTCAATGCTGTCCTCTATCACTGTAAAGGGCAGCTCTCGGGTATCAACGGGGTGATCCGTCCCGGGATCGTCCACAGGATTGACATGGATACCACCGGCTCTCTGCTCGTATGCAAAAATGACCGTGCGCATCAGATCCTTGCGGATCAGCTGAAAGAGCATTCGATCACCCGCAGATATCAGGCGATCGTCTATGGCAATTTCAGAGAAGAGGAGGGGACGGTGGACGCGCCGATCGGACGCCATCCCACAGACAGGAAAAAAATGAGCACCCGGTCTGCATCAGGAAGGCCTGCGGTCACCCACTACAGAGTCCTGGAGAGATTTGGAAATTATACTTATATTGAGTGTGAGCTGGAAACGGGAAGAACTCATCAGATTCGTGTTCATATGAGCAGCATCGGCCATCCGATCCTGGGAGACCGTGTATACGGCCCTGCTAAATGTCCGTTTTCCCTTCAGGGTCAGACGCTGCATGCCAAGATTCTGGGAATCCGGCATCCCTCCACAGGAGAATATATGGAATTTGACGCGCCTCTTCCAGACTATTTCATCAGACTTTTATCCACACTGCGCAGCTCGAAGTAAATTTGGACTGACTACTGTTACTAAAAATGTGTCCAGAAAAAGATTTTTTCATTGTAATATCTGTTCTTTTTCGTTATAATACTCATATAATAAACAGATATATATAAATTTTTTATGCAAAATGATGATATCTGTGGCAAGGAGAGTGGACAAACTATGAAAACGAATACAATTATTACGATCGGGCGTGAATATGGAAGCGCAGGCAGAGAGATTGGATATAAAGTCGCAGATGCGTTCGGCATCAAACTTTATGATAAAGAAATGCTGGCGCGGGCGGCAAAAGAAAGCGGGATTTGTGAGGAGATATTTGAATCCCATGACGAAAAACCAACCAATAGTTTTTTGTACTCCCTTGTGATGGATACATATTCTATGGGATATTCGGGAAACACTTATACAGATATGCCGATCAATCATAAGGTTTTTTTGGCTCAGTTTGATGCGATCAAAAAAATAGCAAATGAGGGGCCGTGTATTCTGGTCGGCCGCTGCGCAGACTATGCGCTGGAATCCTACAGCAATGTGGTCAGCGTGTTTATCCATGCGGATATGGATGCACGGATTCGCCGTATAGCCCGGATTTATGACGTGACAGACGCCAAGGCAAAAGATATGATCGTCAAAACAGATAAAAAGCGTGCCAGCTATTATAACTACTATACAAATAAGAAATGGTCCAATGCAGACAGCTATGAGCTCTGTCTGAACAGTTCTGAACTCGGAATCGAGGGCACTGCCAAAATTATTGAAGAATATGTAGCCCTGAAAGAAACGGTAAACAAAGAGGACAGGAGACTCTGAGTCCCAATAAAAGAAAGAAGGATTCCTCTGAGACAGAAAAGTCTGTCTCAGGGGAATCCTTTTGTGATTTCCCTCTTTTTAATCAATGTGTGAATGGGCGCTTTATTAACGGACTCTGATCTGACGTTCGGGCCAGCCTTTGATATTTCCGTTTAAAATCGCGTGGAACATCCTTTCTTTTGCACCGGGATGTTCCCGGTTTATCTGACGGAGCAGATCTTTGGCATACTGCCTTTTTGTGTAGCCGTCCACCGGACATTTGCTTTTTACTACAGGCAGATCATACTTGTTTTTAAATCCAATGACATCCATTTCATCGACAAACATAAGCGGGCGGATCACGGTCAGATCCATACGGTCCAGCCAGGTTTTCGGGGAAAAAGAGTAAAAACGTCCCTCAAAGATCATGGAAAGAAGCATGGTCTCCACGATATCATCCTTGTGGTGGGCGTAAGCGACTTTATTACACCCCATTTCCTTTACCGCCTGATTCAGCGCACCCTTGCGCATCTTGGCGCAGAGAGAACAGGGATTGGATTCCTTCCTGATATCAAATAATATGTGATATATATCTGATTTTACGATCTGATATGGAATATCCATATCGCGGCACAGTTCCTTTATGGGGGTTAGATCAAAGCCGTCAAATCCCAGATCCACTGTAACGGCGCTCAATTCAAATTTCTGGGGATAAAACCGCTTCAGGCCGTGCAGGGCATAGAGGAGAGTAAGGCTGTCTTTTCCGCCTGAAATGCCAACTGCGATATGGTCTCCCTCCTGTATCATTGCATATTCGTCAACAGCCTTTCTTGTAAAACTTAAAAGTCTCTGTAACTGCATAAAAACTTCCTTTCTTTTCTTTTGATCTGTTATACATCCCGGAGCTTAACAGCGCCTGCGGCCTGCCGCCTGCGGTTCTCGTCGATTGCCGCGTAATGCTTTCGCGTCGTATTTACGTCTTTATGGCCCAGTACGTCAGCTACAAGGTAAATATCTCCGGTCTCCTTATATAAAGCTGTTCCGTACGTGCTGCGAAGCTTATGAGGGGTTATTTTCTTGTTGGGGGTAACTTCTTTTGCATACTTTTTTACCATATTTTCTACCGCCTGGACGCCCATACGTTTGCGCTGGGTAGAGAGAAAGAGTGCGTTTTCGTGTCCGGGGAGAGGAACAACTGTTTTTCTCGTTGTATAAAGATACGTTTTCAGTGCGTTTTCAACCTCTTCTCCAAAATATACGACCATTTCATTTCCGCCTTTGCGTGTGACCTTGACGCCATTATTCTTAAAGTCCACATCCTGGATATCCAGTCCCACACACTCGGATACACGGATTCCGGTGCCGAGGAGAAGGGTAAGGATGGCAAGATCACGGTTTTTTGTCTTTTCAAAATAAGCTTTTTTTTGGCCGGTCAGATTATCGCCTCCGTGATCTACATAGTCCAGGAGCATAGCGACTTCGTCTGTATCCAGGCGTATGATCGCCTTCTCATGCAGCTTTGGCATATCTACAAGGAGAGTTGGATTTTTGCTTATGATCTGATGTTTAAAAAAATACCCATAAAAACTTCTCAGGGCAGACATTTTTCTGGCAAGTCCTTTCTCAGTGTTTGTTATCTGTTTGTTTTCATCGTTTTCATATACCTTGAGATATTCCTGATATTCCTCGATATCCACAGGCTCCAGCCGTTCCAGATCCTGTACGGTAAACTGATCCATGGAATAATCTTTGTATACCGGATTATTCTCTATGAGAAAATGAAAGAAAACCCGGATATCATATGCATAAGAAATCCTTGTCCTGGCTGAGGTCGTCGGTTCAACTGCACGGAAATAGTCCTTCGCAAAAGGCGGAAGCGTCTTCAGAATGGAACGAAGACGGAGTGTGTTGTCTACATATTTCTGCTCATGGTAAGATTTTGTTTCTTTTGCATCCATATTTTTATAACTCCCTTTTACTTAAATACCCATATTAATTAAGCTGTTCCGTTGCCTATTATAGCATACTCAGGGTTTTTAGTCTATATCTTTTGGAAAAATCAGTATTTGTCGTATAGATTAATCTGCCATTGTATTCTTCTTCTTTCAGGCTAAATGAAAACTCCCGGAAGAAATACCGTTTCCAGGCATTCTTCCGGGAGTCTCCGTGAGTGTACATATTGGGTTTCGTACATATGTATATCAATATCGGGATGTATATTGATATCAGATTGATCAGGCAAAGACAAAGCTCTGCCCACAGCGCAAATGAAGATTTACATTCAGTTGCTGCACTCTATAATAAGGTATTGTCCGGATTGAATAAAATCTGAATCCAGAGAATTAATATCTTTTAACGCGCGGACGTACTCATCCACGGAACCGTAATCGGCAGTTATATTTTCCTCGGCAATGTCCCATAATGTATCGCCAGACTGAATCCTTACGCTTTTGTAATAAGTGTCAGTCTCCTGGGCTGTGTTTTCTCTTGCGGATACAAGAAAAGCACCAAAGATAAGACAGACTGATAATAAGATAATAAAACTTACTGTAAGAAAGATAACCTGATTTTTTCGTTTTCTGTATGCTGTCCTTTTCATTATAAATACCCCCTGAAGCTTCTGCTTTTAATATAAGCAGCTCCCAATAAATTGTATACAAGTATTCAAATGAGCTCATCATAACGAACAACTGTTCTGTAATGTATTATATGGCATGAACATGTGTTTGTCAATACAAAAACAGAAAAAAATCGAACATATTTTCGCAACAAATGTTTGATTTTTGGATAATGCTGTGTTAGTATATTAATATATGAAAAATGTTCGGAGGGACGATATGGCACAGGGAAAGATAAGTAAAAAGCAGCTGGAGATTCTTGAATATATCAAATCTCAGATTTTGGAGCGCGGATTTCCGCCGGCGGTCAGGGAAATCTGTGAAGCGGTGAACCTTAAGTCCACTTCTTCTGTCCACTCTCATCTGGAAACGCTGGAAAAGAACGGATATATCCGCAGAGATCCTACAAAGCCAAGAGCGATCGAGATATTGGATGACAATTTTAATCTCACACGCAGGGAGATGGTCAATGTTCCGATCGTGGGACAGGTTGCTGCAGGCGAACCCATACTGGCGCAGCAGAATATTGAAAACTACTTCCCTATCCCCGTAGATTTTATGCCGAATAATCCGACTTTTCTTTTGAAAGTAAAAGGGGAAAGCATGATCAATGCCGGTATTCTGAATGGAGACATGGTTCTTGTGGAGGAGACGCGGACTGCATCAAATGGAGATATGGTGGTAGCAATGATCGAGGACGGCGCGACAGTGAAGACTTTCTACAAAGAGGAAGGTGTTTTCCGGCTTCAGCCTGAGAATGATTTTATGGATCCGATCATAGTGGAAGAAGTCACTATTCTTGGAAAAGTAATCGGTGTTTTTCGGTTTTTCAAATAAATACAGCCAAAATAAAAAGCCTGCAGGTCTGTGCGGGCTTTTCATTTTGGCTGTATTCCTGCTCCTCTGCTCTTCTTTTCAGCGCTGCAGTTCTTCTATTCCAATCGTCCTTCCGTCTTTCCAGATTCTCTCCAGATCGTAGAACAGGCGGTTCTCCCTGTCAAATACATGGACGATGATATCGCCGAAATCCATGAGCACCCAGCTGCCAGAGGCTTGTCCTTCCCTCTGCTTCAGGGAGAATCCGGCTTTGTGAAGCTCTTCTTCCACATTGTCTACGAGAGCGTTTACCTGACTGTCGCTCGTTCCGTTTGCGATAATGAAGTAATCTGCAAGCACAGAAATCCCGGTGATATCAATGATCTTGATATCTTCGCCTTTTTTATCATTGAGCGCATTCCAGGCGATCCGCGCCATTTCCTTGGACTGATCCATTTCATTCCTCCTTCTTTTTATAGAAATTATAGGTGTTAATTGTCATAGGGTCAACCGCTTTTCCTCCGTTTTTCAGATATCGTACCGTAGAACCGGCTGACAGACATACTGCTCTGTCAATATCAGTAAACACGATCTGCCGGATGTCGGCAAGTCCGGGGATTTCTTTTCGGTTGGGTTCGATATAGTCGGCTATATACACGATTTTTTCCAGAAAAGTCATACCCGGCCGGCCTGTCGTATGATACGTGATCGCGTCCAGAATCTCCGTATCTTTAATATGATACTCGTGTCTGGCAAGATAGGCGCCCAGTTTCGCATGCACAAGTGCAGGCATCTCCAGTTCTGATTCTGTGAGCGTGATCTTTTTCTTTTCGCAGAGGCGAATCTGTTCTTTTGGCGGAAGATATTTCCCGCAATCGTGAAGAAGCCCGGCAGTCATGGATTTTTGGATATCAGCGCCATAACGCATGGCCAGAGCTGCGGATGTGTACATTACACCCAGCGTGTGTTCATATCTGTCCTCTTTCAGTATTTTAGACAGTCTTTTACTGATCTTTTTTAATTCTTCCGTCATGCCTGTCAGCTCCTGTCTGTTTTATCTTTATATAGAAGGTTGTTCTTGATATATTCTGCAACCGGATCCGGCACCATATAGCGAACCCCCAGATTTCTGGACGCCCTGTCGCGGATGGCGGTGGACGAGATTTCCAGAAGCGGCGCCTGAAGAAGACGGATCCGCGCGCCGTAGGCATCGCTTAAATTCCGGATCTGGCGGCGCATTTCGTCTGCATCTTTGTCATCGCGCATGGCGGCGAGAATGGTACATGTGGGAAAAATCTCCCGGAAATAACGCCACTGTTCGATCGAGAACAGAGAATCCGCGCCTAGTATAAAGAAGAATTCATGCTCTGGATACATATGGTTGAATGCCTGCATTGTCTGATAAGTATAGGAATGCCGCGACGCATCCGCCTCATAGAGATTGAGACGGAAGTATGGCACGCCCTCGATCGCTTTTCTGATCATTTCGATACGGTGATCCAGCGCTGTCTCTGTATCCGCGGTTTCCTTGTGTGGAGGATTGCCGTTCGGCAGAAACCAGACCTCATCCAGTCCGAAATCTTCATAGGCAAATTCTCCGAGAAGCAGATGGCCGATATGGACCGGATCAAATGTTCCTCCCATGATTCCAATTTTCATCTCTGTTATTCCTTCCCGCAGCTCTGGCTTGCTTTATAAATACTGCCCTTCCCTCATTATAAAGGCAGAAGGATTTTCTTCTTATTGTCCTTGCCTTCTCTGTACAGTACGATCTTCTTTCCGATCACCTGGACTACCTGGGAGCGGGTACGCTGGGACAGGATCTCAGCCAGTTCCCTCGGATCATCTGCGCAGTTATTCAAAACGCTGATCTTGATCAGCTCACGCGCCTCCAGCGCTTCTGAGATCGCCTGTGTAAGTCCCGGCGTCATGCTTGATTTGCCCACCTGAAAGATTGGCTCCATTGTCATGGCCAGGCTTTTTAGATATGCTCTCTGCTTTGTGGTCATATGTCCTCTCCTTCTTCTCTGCTGCTTTTTCTTAAGAGACAGACTGCTTATTTATAATAGTCGAACTGCAGTCCATACATTTTAACGGTGTCGCCTTCCTGGATTCCCTTTGCCTCCAGTTCGTCCAGGATTCCGGTCTCCTTGAGAAACTTCTGGAAAAAGGCGAATCCCTTTTCGGAATCCAGATTTGTGTATCCCAGCATTTTTTCAATCTTCGGGCCTTCAACGACAAACATTCCATCCTCGGTTTCCACTGTATATGGAAGTTCTTCGTAGATCAGTTCTTCATCCGGGAAATATTCCTGTTCAAATATAACAGGCGTTTTATCCATCGTATCAAGCTGTGAACTCACATAGTATAAAAGTTCTGAAATGCCCTTCCCGGTCGCGCCTGAGATGGGGAATACTTTTATCCCTTTCGGCTCGAATTCAGTTCTGAGGCGTTCTATAGGCTCATCCTCAGACTCGTAGATCAGATCCGTTTTATTGGCGGCAATTACCTGCGGACGCCTGGCGATTTCAGGATTGTATGATTCCAGCTCCGCATTGATCTTATAGATATCATCCACCGGATCCCGCCCTTCTGTCCCGGCTGCATCGACGACGTGGATCATCATCTTGGTACGCTCAATATGGCGGAGAAATTCATGTCCCAGGCCCACGCCCTCAGAGGCGCCTTCGATCAGCCCGGGAATGTCGGCAATGACAAAACCTTTGGCGCCGTCCAGATCTACAACTCCGAGATTGGGGTTAAGCGTTGTAAAATGATAGTTCGCGATTTTGGGCTCTGCATTGGTGACCCTGGAAAGCAGGGTGGATTTTCCCACATTTGGAAATCCGATCAGACCTACGTCGGCGATCACCTTCAGTTCCAGATTGACCTCCAGCTCTCTGGCCGGCTGGCCGGGCTGTGCATATTTGGGGACCTGCATGGTAGCTGTGGCAAAATGCTGGTTACCCAGACCTCCTTTTCCTCCCTTGAGGACAACCTGACGTCTGTTTTCACCGGACATATCCGCGATCACTTTTCCGGTGACAGACTCCTTTATGACGGTCCCTTCAGGAACATAAAGGACAAGGTCTTTTCCGTCCTTCCCGTGACACCGGCGCTTTCCGCCAGGTTCCCCGTCTCCGGCCGCATATTTTCTCTTATGTCTGTAGTCCACAAGGGTGTTCAGCCCTTCATCCACCTCAAAGATCAGGTCGCCGCCGCGTCCGCCGTCTCCGCCGTCAGGGCCGCCGTTGGGGACATAGAGTTCCCTTCGGAAGCTGCAGTGGCCGTCTCCGCCTTTGCCGGATCTGATATAGATTTTTGCTCTGTCTGCAAACATAGTGTGCTCCTTTACAAGTAGAATCGTCTCTTACAGGTATCAATTCCTGATTGCTGCTGCGGTTGACAAAAGCCCCAGACAAAAAGTCTGGGGCTGTGACTGTTATATACAAGCGAAAAGTTATCTCAGCACTTTTCTGTCAGTCTGCTTACTCGGCTGCCGGGTAGATAGAAACCTGTTTCTTATCTCTCCCTTTTCTTTCATATCTGACTACGCCGTCTACCAGTGCAAACAGAGTGTCATCTCCGCCGCGTCCTACGTTAAGACCCGGATGGATCTTTGTTCCGCGCTGTCTGTACAGAATATTTCCAGCCTTTACAAACTGTCCGTCTGCTCTTTTTGCACCCAGTCTCTTAGACTCTGAGTCACGTCCGTTCTTTGTGGAACCAACTCCCTTTTTATGAGCAAAAAACTGAAGATTCATTTTCATCATGGTACCTACACCTCCTTGAAAATTATATCAATGTATGGTTTGTATTCACTGCTCTCCTCGATCCCTTCCAGTCCGAGGATCAAAGAATCAAGCAGAAGCGAGGCATCGTGGGACGGCTGCCCTTGGAAACGAAATTGGATCATTCCGTTTTCTTCATCCGAAACACAGCTTGTCTTATCTTCTGTAAATTCTTCGACAGAATTTACGGTATTGATCACAAGTGCCGACACGGCGGCGCAGACTATATCGAATCCCTCTTCGCCGTATCCTGCGTGTCCGGACAGGTCAAACCCTAAATACTCCTGCCTCCCGGTCTTATAAACAGTTACCCTGATCATGCGGACTGCTTATGCGTTGATCTTGTCGATCTTAACAGCCGTGTACTGCTGTCTGTGTCCGTTTTTCTTATGGTATCCAGTTTTTCTCTTATACTTGTAAACGATAACTTTTTTCGCTTTTCCGTCACCGATTACAGAAGCTGTAACTGTTGCACCCTCAACAGTCGGATTTCCAACGACCAGTTTGTCATTGTTCACTGCAAGCACCTGGTCGAATGTATAAGTCTCTCCAGCTTCAACACCAAGTTTCTCCACTTTAATGATATCGCCTTCAGCTACTTTGTACTGTTTACCACCTGTTGCTATAATCGCGTACATATGGCACCTCCTATTATCATTACTCGCCAATTACGGTGTCCGCAGGTATAGCGGAACTTGAAAACCTCATTGCGCGGCATACTGTTGTAGTATAGCACAGGACTTTTTGCCCCGTCAAGAGTTTTCCTTGATTTTTTTAAGCTTTTCATAGCAGTATTCAATAATACTGCGCCGTGTGATAATACCGATGAATTTGCCTCCGTCATCCACAACAGGGACAAAATTCTGGTTCATCGCTTTCTGGATCAGATCTTCCATATCTGAATCCGCAGACACAGCCGCGTAATCGGCCTTTCTGGGAAAATCCTGTATGAAAATATTTTCCGCTTCTTTCAGATTCAGATTGGTATACCGTTTTATGCCCCAGAGCAGATCTCCCTCCGTCATGGTTCCCACGTATTCGCCCTGGCGGTTCAGCATGGGGATGGAAGCATATTTGTGGTATTCCATTGATTCCAGTACCTGCCGGAGCGTACAGTGGTCATAAATATATGCCACTTCGTTTTTTGGTTTTAAAAAGAACAGTATATTCATTGTGAGCTGTCTGCCGCCTTTCTGTTATCACATTCCATATGAAAATTGCCTGTTGTTTTTCTTATTTGTTTTGTCTAAATCTGTGTTACGACAAAGATCTCATAGAGAGCCCGGATGGCATTTTTGAAATCATCATGGCGTACACCTACGATAATATTGAGCTCACTGGAGCCCTGGTCGATCATCTTTACATTGATATGCGCATGTGCGAGCGCTGAAAAGATTCTGCCGGCCGTTCCTCTTGTGGACTTCATGCCCCTTCCCACGATCGCGATCAGAGCCAGATCGGATTCCAGCTCGATATGATCCGGATTGACTGCTTTATGGATATCGGCAAGGATTTTCTGTTCTTTTTCTTCAAAAACATCCTTGTGGACAAAGATCGACATTGTATCGATACCGGAAGGCATGTGTTCAATGGAAACTTCGTTATCTTCAAATACCTGCAGCACTTTACGGCAGAAGCCGATCTCGGAGTTCATCATGGCCTTTTCGATCGTAATCGCCACAAAGCCGTCTGTTCCCGCGATTCCTGTGATCGTATATTTCGACTGACGGCAGGTTCCCTCGACGATCAGTGTGCCTTTGTCCTGGGGGGCATTGGTGTTCCTGATGTTAATGGGGATGCCTGCTTTCCTCACCGGAAAGATGGCGTCTTCGTGGAGAACGCTTGCACCCATGTAGGACAGCTCGCGCAGCTCTTTATAGGTGATCGTCTCGATGGACTTCGGCTTTTTCACAATACGAGGATCGGCGATCAGAAAACCGGATACGTCCGTCCAGTTCTCATACAGATCGGCGTTTACTGCCAGGGCTACCAGGGAACCGCTCACATCGGATCCGCCCCGGGAAAAGGTGACAACGGTGCCGTCCTCTTTCGCCCCGTAAAAACCGGGTATCACCGCATGTTCCAGGGTGCTCAGCCTGGCGGAGAGAAGCTCATTTGTCACTTCAGAGTTAAAGGAGCCGTCGTCGTTAAACCGGATCACTTCCGCCGCGTCCACAAAGTCAAATCCGAGATAGGCGGCCATGACTTTTCCGTTCAGATACTCTCCGCGGGAAGCCGCATAGTCCCGGCCGATTTTTTTGCTGAAATCCACCCGGATCGTATCAAAGTCCTCGTCCAGGGAAAAATCAAGTCCCAGGCCGTCGATGATCTCCTGATATCTCTCTTTGATCTGTTCAAGCTGCTCCGTAAACTTTTTTTCTTTCACTGCGGCAGCATAACAGCCATAGAGCATATCCGTTACTTTTGTATCGTCTTTAAACCGCTTCCCCGGCGCAGAGGGAACCACATATCTTCTGGAAGGATCCTTGCGGATAATGTCGCCCACTTTTTTAAACTGAGCGGCGCTGGCAAGGGAACTTCCGCCGAATTTTACTACCTTCTTCATTTTCATCTTCCTCCAATGTAAATTCATACGTTATACTGTACAGTTTCCTGGTTTATTATCAGAATAATACCGTCTCCGACACACTTACGAATCCATATTATAACGCTTTGCAGGCAGGTTGTAAATGATAATTTTACCTTACCTGCTCATACAAAGGCTTATGCACCTTTTTCCGTGTCACCTCCACCAGATTAAGAGGCGTGATATCTACTAATGTCGCCTGGATAGGGTCTTTGGCAAGATGGATACGGAATTCCCGCATGAGCCGTTCCACATTTTCTTCAGCGTCCATATTAATAAAATCTATAATGATGATACCGGAGAGATTCCGAAGACGGATCTGTCTGGCCGCTTCTCTGGCCGCTTCCAGATTTATCTTCAGGATACCCTCTTCATTCCTGCCCTTTCCGGCGATACTTTTCCCGGAATTCACGTCGATCACAGTAAGGGCTTCCGTGGGCTGTATTACAAGATAGCCTCCGTTTTTCAGCCATGCCTTTTCCCTGAGAGCTTTCTCCAGAGCGGTTTGGGTGCTGTACAGCTTGCCGAGGGGAAAGTCTGCGTCGTCATACAGCCTGAGGAGATCTGTCCTCTCCGGCATTTCCATTTTGAAATAAGAATGTATGCGCGCATACAATTCTGCGTTTCCGATCAGGATTTCCTCCATTCCTTCTATATAGACATTTTTCAGGTCTGATATGTAGGATGGAGGCGCAGATTTCAGACAGGAGAAGCAGGTTCTTGTGGGGGCGATCGACGCAATGCGCAGATATTCTCTGCGTAGAGATTCAATCTCATCTGACACATCCTGAAAGGGTGCGTCTTTTGCATTTGTGCGTACAATAATGCCAAAGCTGTCATTCTGGTATTCCCGCAGTTTTTCTTTGTAGTCGTCCCGCAGGCTTTTCGGCAGTTTGGAAGATACGCCGATTCTTGTGTTCCCGTGAGTCAGAACAGCATATCTTCCGGTAAAACTGATATTGCCGGTCACGGTAGGCGCTTTTGTCTTTACTGCTTCTTTGCTGATCTGCACGACCAGCTCATCTCCGATACAGAGCGGCTTCTTTCCGGCCTTGTGCGTAAAAAGAGCCCGGGGTGCGTCTTTCATGTCATAATAACAGCTCACTCCATTTTCAATCTCCACAAAGGCGGCTCCGATATTGGGAACAATATTTTTCACCTTACCGATATAGATATCGCCCAGACGGTGGCTCTCCGTCCGGTCACCGTCCGCGTCGGCGCAGTGGATCTCTACAATATCCCCGTCCTCCATAAAAAATGTCCGTATCTGCCCTTCTGCTTTTTCAATCAGTATTTTTCGCTTCATTTTCTGTCCTCTTTTCCCTGTACATCCTCTCTGTCAGAAAAAGGCATAACTTATTCAGCGATCTCTGTTCCGAGAGATTCCAGCGTGATCAGTTTCCTTTCAGTGACTGTTCCCGCATCAGCGTACATCTCCATCCTGTGATACTGAAAGGCTTCTGAGCTGAAGTCAGTTTTCTGTCCGTCCGGGCCAGGATCAAGATACCGGCAGAATGCCTCCATTACAAGATCCGGCTTCAGATTCTGTGCGCTGCCTGCCGCAAGCTGCATAAAAACAGCATTGCCGCGGATTTCCCAGTTATATATCATAGGACGGATATCAACTTCTTTTTCACTTCGTTTCGTCTGCTTCACGATTCGGATCCGGGACTGTGCAAGGAATATTTCAAACCGTGCCGTCCAGTCTTCGGGAAGAAAACCGGAATTGTTTTTCGGCTGTACCAGATAGTCGGCAGCCGCCAGAATGGTCATGCCCGTCATTTTCTTTTCCTCCGGGATCTGGCGGAAACTGACGACTTCGATTCCTTCCACACAGGCTTCGTTCATCCTGCGAACCGCTTCGCCGCTGTTAATGGGAGCGGAAAGCTCAATATCAAAGTATTCACCGTCACTGCTCAGGCCGATTCCCAGAGGACTGGCAAAGGACATGATCATATGCGGACTGTAGCCACCGGTAAAGGCGATCGGTATGTCCGCTCTTCTCATCACTTTCTGAAAAAAGCGCATCACATCCAGATGTCCGATAAAACGCAGGGCGCCGTATTTTCTGAATTTAATTCTTGCCTTCATAACAGATACCTCCTCCGAAACGCGCAGCGCCGCAGCCGGAGCACTGCTGCCGGCAGTTGGGCGTCACTGTTTCCTGCACAGCCCTCTCCCACTCGCTGCGCAGAAAACTTCGGCTTACGCCTGTGTCGATAAAATCCCAGGGGAAAAGTTCCTCTTCGCTCCTCTCCCGAAGGTTGTAAAAAGAGGGATCGATCCCTGTGTTTTCAAAAGCCTGTATCCACAGTTCATTGCGGAAACTTTCAGTCCAGGAATCAAACAGACAGCCCAGCCTGTAAGCCTCTTCGATGACTTTCCCAACCTTCCGGTCTCCCCGGGCCATTACCCCCTCCAGTACCGTGACCTGGGCGTCGTGCCAGTTGTATTTCAGACTTTTCCGGTTCAGCTGGGCATGAAATTCTTCTTTTACGATCTCAGCCCTCCGCATATATTCTTCAGCCGTGCACATGGGCGCCCACTGAAACGGCGTAAAAGGTTTGGGTACAAAGAAAGAAGAACTGGCCGTGATCTGACATTTGCCATTTCTCTGCTCTTTGGGGATTTCGTAATACCGGCGGGCCACCCGGTCGGAAAGACGGGCGATCTCCCGCATGTCTTCTTCCGTCTCGGTAGGAAGTCCAAGCATAAAGTAAAGTTTTACTTTGGACCAGCCGCCCTCAAATGCCTGTCCGGCGCCGTCCAGGATGTCTTCTTCTGTCAGCCCCTTGTTGATCACATTGCGCATACGCTGGGATCCGGCCTCAGGGGCAAAAGTCAGGCTGCTCTTGCGGATGTCCTGTACCCGGCTCATCACATCCAGCGAAAATGCGTCGATCCGCAGGGACGGCAGAGAGATATTAATTCCCTTTCCCTTGAATTCGTCGATCAGAAATGTTACAAGTTCTTTTAATCCTGAATAGTCGCTGGAACTTAAAGAACTGAGGGAAATCTCCTCATGCCCGGTATTTTTCAACATGGCGCGGGCATATTCCTTTAACTTATCCACATTCCGCTCTCTGGTCGGACGGTAGATCATTCCCGCCTGACAGAAGCGGCAGCCGCGGATGCAGCCCCTCTGGATTTCCAGGACAACCCGGTCCTGGGTCGCTTTGATAAAGGGAACTACCGGCTTCATGGGATAAGAGGCGTCCGTCACATCCATAACGACCTGTTTTTTTACAGCAGCAGGGGCATGTACATTATTGGGGGAAAAGGATTTCAGTGTGCCGTCCTCATTGTATACAGGATCATAAAAGGAAGGGATATAAAGCCCTTCGATCTGTGCTGCCATTTCCAGGAATTCCTTCCGGCTCTTTCCGGAGCCTTTCCATGACTTGTACACGTCCAGAAGTTCATCATAAACCGTCTCTCCTTCTCCTATATAGAAAATATCAAAGAACTCTGCCAGCGGCTCTGGATTGTAGGTACAGGGACCGCCGCCGATCACAAAGGGATCCGCCGCCGTCCGCTCGGACGCATGGAGGGGAATATGGCTCAGTTCCAGGATCTGCAGAATATTGGTATAGCACATTTCAAACTGGATCGTAATGCCGAGAAAGTCGAAGTCACGCACCGGATCCTGGGATTCCAGCGCAAAAAGCGGGATATTTTTCTCCCGCAGCACTTTATCCAGATCGCTCCAGGGGGAATAGACCCTCTCACACCAGGTATCCCCGCGGCGGTTAAACATGTCGTAAAGGATCTGGATCCCCAGATGAGACATGCCAATTTCGTAGACATCCGGGAAACACATGGCAAAACGGATATCCACCTTCTCTTTGTCTTTCATCACCGAGTTCACCTCGCCGCCGATGTAGCGGGCTGGTTTTTCGATATTAAGTAAGATTTCATCATCTAATGCAAGTTTACGCATTTTACACCTCTGATTCATGTGATTGTTTCATGTAAGATTGCCTTCAGCACTGTGGTAGATTATACAATATTTCCATGCATTAGGCAAAGGAAAGTTATATAAAAAGACCTGTGATCCGAACAAGATTTTTCAGATCACAGGTCTTCAATCGTTTATAAGGCTTTCCACACTTCTTTGATCGTCTCCGCGTCCATATTTTTTTCAATCTCATTGACGATCGTCCGGCTGTCTACATCTGCCACTTTTGTCTTGCTCTGATCCATATAGACAAAGCAGACGAAGCAGAGGATGCCGATGGCAAGCCGTATGTAAAATGTGCCGCCGGATGAGTTTTCCGGCTTTTCATTATCTTTGTAGAGATCATGGTATATCCTGCCGTATCTGGGATGGACGGCCGGAACCTCCCGTTTTTCGTCATAAAGCTTTCGGGTCTGCCGCAGCAGTTCCCTTCTGCGCTCTTCCGAATCATTCATATAGAGATCACCGATCAAGTTCTGTTTCTGCTATTCTATGATACGGCGTCCCGGGATATGTCCTTTTACGGATTCTTTATCTGTCGGCCAGCTCGTTTGTGATATCCTCCCATGTCACGCCCCGCTCTACCATGAGTACCATTGCATGATAGAGGAAATCAGCAATCTCATATTTGATTTCTTCCGGGTTGGGGTTTTTCGCGGCAATAACAATCTCTGTTGCCTCTTCACCGACTTTTTTCAGTATTTTATCAATTCCCTTTTCAAAGAGATAATTTGTATAAGAACCTTCCTTCGGGTGGATCCTCCTGTCCTCGATCGTATTGTAAACGGACTCGAATACCTGGAGCGGATTTTTCGCGTCATAGTCTGCCCCCACGATCGTGGTGTAGAAGCAGGAACGGTTTCCGGTGTGACATGCCGCGCCTACCTGGTCTACTTTTGCCAGAAGTGTATCTTTATCACAGTCCACGGCCAGAGATCTGACATACTGGAAGTGTCCGGATGTCTCTCCTTTTACCCACTGGCACTGTCTGCTGCGGCTGTAATAGGTCATTCTGTCGGTTTTTACCGTATTGTCAAACGCTTCCTCGTTCATGTAAGCCATCATAAGAACCTCGTTTGTCTTATAGTCCTGTACGATAACCGGGATCAGCCCGTCAGAATTGAGCTTGAACTCGCTGAAATCCATCATACTCTCAAAGGAAGTCATCTGTATGCCGGCGTCCGCGCAGATTTCTTTGAACTCGTTAAAGTCCATATTCAGGCTGCTTATAAACATTCCGGATACGCCTTTTACACCGCTGCATTTGAGGATCCTGAGGATCTCGCTCTGTTCCATTGTGTCTGTCAGCACGACACAGGGCAGTTCTGTCACGTTCATGACAGAAGCCAGATCCAATCTGTGCATGAATACGATCTCGGTACTGAATTCCTCGATCAGATGCTGCTGCTTGAAAAGAGCGTCAAAATCATTAAGAGATACTGCAATGCGCTCTTTTCCGAAACGTTTGGACACCTCTTCGATCAAATCTATGGAAAGAGGCTTTGAAAAGTTCAGGATGGCTCTTTTTGCCCCTGCATACAGGATCTTTTTCACGTCTTCAGTTCTGCGGATATTTCCCCCCGCGATCATGGGGATGCTGATCATCCGGTTGATTTTTTTGATCAGGTCGATGGCCCCGTCATGTTCCTCGTCCGAATCCGACAGGTCGAAAACGATCAGTTCATCTGCTCCCCTGTCACTGTACTGTTTTGCAAGTCCGACTACATCCTTGGACAGAACAGTGTTGTCATCGAACCATGTTACTGCTTTCCCTCCGTCGATAAAAATGCACGGAGTCAGTCGTTTATAACTCATCTATCTTTCTCCTTCTTCTGTTGTGCGCCGGCTTCATGCGTCTGTATCATCAGCCTACAGCGTCCCTTTTGTGGACCACACATCTTTTATCCTGGGCTCCTCCGAGGAGGCCATATCAAGTGCTTTTCCGAATGCCTTGAACAGTGCTTCCGCCATGTGATGGTTGTTGCCCCCGTCCAGGATCTTCAGGTGAAGATTCATGGAAGCGCTGTACGAAACCGCATAGAAAAAGTCCCGTATCATCTCCGTATCCAGCCCTCCGATCCTGGGGACTGTAAATTCGGCGTCATATTTAAAATACGGTCTTCCTGACAGGTCCGCCGCACACAGCGCCAGCGTCTCATCCATAGGGAGTATAAAATATCCGTATCGTCTGATCCCCGTTTTTTCGCCCAGGGCTTCGGCTATGGCCTGTCCCAGCACGATTCCCGTGTCTTCCACAGTGTGGTGGCAGTCTACGGCCAGATCTCCCTTTACCTTTACACTCAGATCAAAGAGGCCATGACGGGCAAAACCGTCAAGCATATGGTCAAAAAAGGGAATCCCGGTATCAATCTGATTGTTCCCGCTTCCATCCAGACAGAGAGTCATGGTGATGTCGGTCTCTTTCGTTTTCCTTGTGCATTCTGCAATTCGCTTTTCCATACCGGCGCCTCCTTATTTCAGTCTTCCGGGAAGCGGACACGGATAGAATTGGCATGGGCTGTTAAGTGTTCCGCTTCTGCAAATGTTTCAATATCCCTGTGAGCTGCCTCAAGCGCCTCGCGGGAATAGGATATAATGCTTGATTTTTTGATAAAGTCATCTACTGAGAGAGGGGAGAAAAATCTGGCTGTTCCGTTTGTGGGCAGTACATGGTTAGGCCCTGCAAAGTAATCTCCCAGAGGCTCGCTGGAATGCTCTCCGATAAAGATCGCTCCCGCATTGCGGATGCGCGTCATTACTTCGAAGGGATTAGCGGTCATGATCTCCAGATGCTCGGAAGCGATCTCATTTGCCGCGTCAATCGCGTCCTGCAGAGTATCCGCCACCAGGATGTGACCATAGTTGTCCAGAGATTTCCGGATGATCTCCCCTCTGGAAAGCTGCCGGACAAATTCGTCTACATGGGCGGAGACCTTCTCTGCCAGATCCATGCTCGTCGTTACGAGAATCGCGCTTGCCATCTCGTCGTGCTCCGCCTGAGAGAGCAGATCCGCAGCCACATAACGGGGATTTGCCGTCTCGTCAGCCAGAACCAGGATCTCACTGGGGCCGGCAATGGAGTCAATGCTGACATATCCATACACAGATTTTTTTGCCAGAGCCACATAGATGTTGCCCGGGCCTACGATTTTATCCACCTTCGGAATACTCTCTGTCCCGAAAGCCAGCGCCGCGATCGCCTGTGCCCCTCCTGCTTTGTAAATCTTATCGGCTCCCGCTTCCTTTGCGGCCACCAGAGTCGTCGGAGTCACTTTTCCATCCTTTCCGGGGGGCGTTACCATAATGATCTCATCTACTCCGGCCACTTTTGCCGGCATAATATTCATCAGCACAGAAGAAGGATAGGCTGCCTTCCCTCCGGGCACATAGACGCCCACCCGTTCAAGGGGCGTCACCTTCTGTCCCAGTATGGTGCCGTCAGGCCTGCTGTCAAACCAGCTGTACTGGCGCTGCTTTTCATGGTATGTCTGAATATTCGTTTTCGCTTTCCGAATGACCATGAGGAGTGATTCATCCACCTGGCTGTAGGCCTCCTGGATTTCCTCTCCTGTCACCCGGATATTTGAGGCGTCAATGTCGGCGCCGTCGAACTGTTTTGTGTACGTGAAGACGGCCTCATCCCGCCCGGATCGTACATTTTCAAGTATTTCCTTTACGCTGGCCTCATATTTTCCGTAACTGTTGGGGCTGCGTTTTAAAAGATCTTCCAGCAGGTTCTTTTTTGTACTGCTGTCCAGTTTATCTATCCGCATATCTATTCCTCCCTGAGCAGTTCCCGCAGACTGCTGATCAGCCCGCGGATCCTGTCGTTCTCCATTCTCATGCTGACCGGATTGACGATCATCCGGGCAGACAGCGGGCACACCTCATCCAGAACTACAAGACCGTTTTCCTTCAGTGTGGATCCCGTTTCCACGATATCTACGATCACCTCGGACAGCCCCACGATAGGAGCCAGTTCGATGGAACCGTTCATTTTTATGATCTCTACAGTCTGATGTCTTTTATTGTAAAAATAATCTTTGGCGATATTTGGATATTTTGTGGCGACGCGGATCAGTTCATGATGTTTCAGGAGTTCTTCCGCTTCCCTGTACCCGCATACGCACATCCGGCATTTGCCGAACCGCAGGTCCAGCACTTCGTGAACCTTTCTGCCGGCTTCAATGATCGTATCCTTTCCGACAACGCCGATATCCGCCGCACCGTACTCCACATAGGTGGGCACGTCCGGGCCTTTTGCCAGAAAGAATTTCAGTTTCAGCTCCTCATTGGTAAAAATCAGTTTTCTTGAACCTTTGTCCTTCATCTCGTCGCAGGTGACGCCCAGCTTTTCCAGCATGGACAATGTCTTTTCGGCGAGACGGCCCTTGGTGAGGGCGAATGTCAGATATCTCATAAGTAAGCCCCTTTTCTACTGCTTTTTCGCGGTCACTGTCTTTTCTTCCCCAGTGATCAGGTTGACCATTTCTATCCGGTAGTCGTCCAGGAGATACAGCATGCTCATGATGGAACTGCTCTTCGCATAATCCTCATATTTTTTTCTGTCATCCTCTGGCTCCCGTTTGATGATCTCGATATTTTTCCCCCTGGAGCGGAAATTCATTGCAAGGCTGACGGCCCACTCTTCCGTCGCTTCCGTGTACACGATCAGATTTCGGTAATTTGTATCTACGTGGATCTTCTGGCGGCTGAGCGCGCTCATCAGCTCATCCACAATAATGGCAAATCCGATAGAAGGCGTGTTCTTTCCGAATTTTTCAAGCAGGTGGTCATAACGGCCGCCTCTCACCACAGCATCTCCTGTTCCGTAGGTATAGGCGCGGAAGATAATACCGGAATAATATCCGTAGCTTCCGCTCATACTCAAATCAAACGTAATATGATCCTCGGCATGGTATATCTTCAGAAGCTTGTATATCTGCTGCAGTCTTGTGACGGCCAGCCGGGCATTGGCACTGGGAGCCAGCCGCGCAGCCTGCTCCAGTATCTCGGGGCCGCCCATAAGTTCCGGCAGGATGCGGAAAGCTTCCTTTACGCTTCCCTTCACACTTTTATTATCCAGGATCTCTTCTACACCGAAATAATTCCGGTTGGCGATCAGCTCACGCAGTTCCTCCGTCTCTTCATCCTCAAAACCGGTGGTCTCCAGCAGGCTTTGAATGAAATCCACGTGTCCGATATTGATCTGAAACTCTTTCAGACCTACTTTTTTAAGTCCGTCCACCACCATCGCCAGCATCTCCGCGTCTGCTTCAATAGAGTCCAGTCCGATCAGCTCGGCTCCCAGCTGGGTATTTTCTTTTAACCGGCCCTGGTAGCTGGTATGATTGATAAATGTATTTCCAGCATAGCAGAGCCGGATCGGCATATCCTCCCCCTCAAACAGCGTCGCAGCAGCGCGGGCCACGGAAGGCGTGATATCCGGCCGGAGGGCCAGGATGTTGCCGTCTCTGTCAAAAAATTTATACAGTTCCCGTGTGGAAATGGAACCGATTTCTTTTCGGAAAACATCATAGTATTCAAAAGTCGGCGTCTGTATATCCTGATAGCCGTACAGGTGGAGTACGGTACTCAGCTTTTTCTGCAGTGCAAGTTTGATTTCGCATTCTTTGTTGTAAATATCCCGGACTCCTTCCGGTGTATGTAGTTTCTGTTCCATTGAAAATCTCCCTTCACTTTACCGTGCTAACACGTTAAAATCCTTTTGTCATTATACGAAGTTTCCATCTTTCTGTCAATCCCCGGATTCCTCCGGTTCTCTGCAGTCCAGATCTTTCTGGAGAAATTCCAGATAGGGGACAAAATATCCGTTTTTCAGAGAGAGGAACCATCCGGGCTCAAGTTCGTCGTAGCGAAAGCTTTTCCTTCCTCCCTGCTGAGAGCGTTCCCAGAACTTCCGGATCTGCGCGTAGGTCATATAGTAGAGCTCTTCCCTGGCTGTGTAATATATAAGTAGAAAAGAAATGCCGCCCTGCTGTTCAAACCGTCCCATGAACTCAATCTGGTGCTCATGGACGTTCTGCAGAGGGAAGGTATCGGCGCTGCACTCCTTCGCATCAAAGCATACCGGAATTCCCTGCACAGCTCCGATATAGTCCACCGTGCTGACCTTATCAAAATAAGCCAGTGTGATATGCCGGTGTTCTTTGTCGATCCGGACCGGGGTGATGGGTGTGGGAATCTTCTGGATCAGAGCCAGTCCCATTTCCATATAGCGCTCATTTGTCCGGTTGATCAGTTCCTCCAGAGTCGATCCTCTTAAGCCTCTCGAATTCCATGTTGCCATCTCACATCACTCCTCGGTCACGGCAGATTTTTAAAAACAGTTCCGGCGGGTCCGCCGTAAGTTCCTTTCCTGACAGGGGAGAAAGCGCACCTGTACAGTGGGGAAAGCAGAGGCGACAGGAATGGAGCATCTGAGATTCCAGACCATAGGATCGCTTAAATTCATCATTCAGATGACGGTCTCCATATTTATAATCCCCGATCAGAGGATGCCCTTCCGCTGCCAGGTGAGCACGGATCTGGTGGGTTTTTCCCGTGATCAGATGAACCTCCAGAAGAGTCGTTCCCCCGGCTGCTTTCAGCGGCCGGTACTCGGTTTCGATGGGGGCGGCGCCGGTGATCTGTGGATCGGGCTTCACGCTTTGAACTGTCACACGGTTGGTCCGGCTGTCTTTTGTCAGATATCCGCTCAGTCTGGCTGTGCGGGAAACGGTTCCTTTTACCAGACAGAGGTAGTACTTTCGTATGCTGCGGTCATGAAACATGGCGCTCAGCTGCTGCAGAGCCGCCAGAGATTTCCCTGCGGCTACGATACCGCTTGTGTTGCGGTCCAGGCGGTTGCACACCCCGGGGTGGAATGTGCGAAGGCTCTCCTGCGTGAGCTGCCCGGTGTCCAGCAGATAGGAGGTCAGATATTCTACAAGAGAAATGTCATCCGGTTTTGCCTTCTGAGAAAGCATGCCGACGGGCTTGTTCATAAAAAGTGTATGCGTATCCTCATAGATTATGTCCGGCTTTCCGGCGGCGCCTTCAAACCGGGCCGTGTATATCCCGTATTCCCTGTGCTCGGAAAACTGACGGATGGTGTCGTCCGACAGAAACAATTTTACTCTGTCGCCGGCGGAGAGGATTTCCTTCCCTTCTGCTTTCTTCCCGTTCAAAGTGATGTTTTTCTTGCGCAGCATCTTGTAAAAAAAACTTTTTGGAGCGCGATTCATATATTTGGACAGAAATTTATCCAGCCGCTGACCGGCTTCGTTGTTTTGGATCGTCAGTTCTCTCATCTGTTCATCTCCTTATTGCGGGTCTCTGTACTTCTGTCATACATATAACTTCATGATCAGACTGTGAGGCAGGAGTTTTGCCCCGGCTCGGGCAGCTTTCATGGGCGGCCCATAGACTGAGAGCTGCTTTTTCGCCAGACTGTCCTTCAAAGCTTTGCGGACTACAGCCTGCGCCCCGGCCGCGGTCAGTTTTTTCAGCGTGCCGGTCAGTTCGCCGCTGACCCGGAAAAATTCTGTTTTTACCGGTCCCGGACATACGGCCGTCACATAGATGCCCTTTGACTTCAGCTCCATGTGTAAAGCTCTGGAAAAACTCAGTACATAGGCTTTGGTCGCTGCATAGACGGCAAAGGAAGGCTGAGGGCAGAATGCTGCGGCGGAAGCCAGATTGATGATGCGGCTGCCCTTTCGCATAAAAGGCAGGCATATCTCTGTTATTGCGGTCAGCGCCCGGCAGTTCAGGTCGATCATATCTGTCTGGATGAAAGGTTCCTCAGCAGCGATTTCCGCTACCGTTCCGGTCCTGCCGAATCCGGCTGCATTTACCAGGATCCGCAGCGCCGGCTTTTCATCCAGCAGCGCGGCCCTCAAAGCGCGGCGGATCTTCTTTCTCGTAATATCTCCCTCAAAAATACGCAGAGGGATCTGGCTCTGCATTGCAAGCCGTTCCAGCCGTTTTCCTCTTCTTGCCATAACCCAGATCTCATCCAGGCTGGGGCAGAAAGAATCAAGCTGAAGGACAAATTCCCGGCCCATACCGGAGGATGCTCCGGTTATAACTGCGATCTGCTTCATTTGGCCCCCTTCTTTCTGTGAACATTCCGTATTGTTTTTTTCTTTCGTTTTTCCCGGCCGCAGGCAATATTTTTCCCGCCGCCATTTTTCGCGGTATGATCTGTCTGTCCGGATTCCGGCCGGATCAGACATTTGGGTCCGTAACCGATCAGATCCGTCCGTCCGGCTTTTTCCAGCGCCTCGTATACAAGAGGGCGAAGTTTCGGATCCCGGTACTGGATCAGAGCCCTCTGCATGGCTTTTTCATGGGGACTCCTGGGTACATAGACCGGCTTCATCGTCCGGGGATCCAGACCGGTATAGTACATACAGGTAGATAATGTGGACGGCGTAGGATAAAAGTCCTGTACCTGTTCCGGCATATACCCGAGATCCCGGCAGTACTCTGCGAGTTTCACTGCTTCTTTGAGGGTGGATCCGGGATGGGAGGACATCAGATAGGGAACAAGGTACTGCTTTTTCCCTATCTTCTGGTTCATCTGCTCAAAGGCGCTTACAAAAGCCTCGTACACCTGGTGCTCTGGTTTCCCCATCAGAGAAAGAACCGGTCCCGCCACATGTTCCGGCGCTACTTTCAGCTGTCCGCTGACATGATACATGCAGAGTTCACGCAGGAAATCACGGTTTCTGTCCGCCAGCAGATAGTCAAAGCGTATGCCGGAACGGATGAACACCTTCTTGACTCCCGGCAGCTCCCGGAGTTTTCTCAGCAGGGCTACATAGTCCGAATGGTCTGCATCCAGATTTGCGCATGGATGGGGGAACAGACACTGCCGTTTTTGGCATACGCCGTGTTCCATCTGTTTCGCGCAGGAGGGATGGCGGAAATTGGCGGTGGGCCCGCCGACGTCATGGATGTATCCTTTGAACTCCTCATCCTCTGTCATGGCCTGCGCTTCCTGAAGCAGCGACTGGTGGCTTCTCACCTGGACGATCCGCCCCTGGTGGAAAGTCAGAGCACAGAAACTGCAGCCGCCAAAGCATCCCCGGCTGCTGATCAGACTGAACTTTACTTCTGAGACAGCAGGGACTCCCCCCAGCTCTTTATAGGATGGATGAAAGGTACGCGCGTAAGGGAGGCTGTAAACATCGTCCATCTCAGTCTGTGTCAGCGGCATGGAGGGGGGATTCTGGACCACATACAGGTGATCGTTATATTTTTCCGCCAGACGCCGTCCACTGTATGGATCTGTGTTTTGATACTGAGTATAAAAACTCTGCGCATAAATCTGTTTTGATGCTTTTAGTTCCTCAAAAGACGGAAGGAACTCTGCATCGTAAATATCTTCCCTGCTTTTTACCTTTACAACCGTTCCGCTGATATAAGTCAGATCCTTTACAGAAATGCCTGCGTCGAGAGCTTCTGCAATTTCTATTATGGAGCGTTCTCCCATCCCGTAGGAGATCAGATCGGCGCCGGAATCCAAAAGCACCGAGCGCTTCAGCCGGTCCGACCAGTAGTCATAATGAGCCAGTCTGCGCAGACTGGCTTCGATACCGCCCAGTATGATCGGTACATCTTTGTAAGTCTGACGGATCAGGTTGCCGTACACTACGCAGGCGTAATCCGGCCGTCTGCCCGTCTGCCCGCCCGGCGTATAGGCGTCTGTCTTTCTTCTTTTTTTGGACACCGAATAGTGGTTTACCATTGAGTCCATATTGCCGGCAGATACAAGAAATGCAAGCCTGGGTCTGCCGAACACGTCAATGCTGGCAGGGTCTCTCCAGTCCGGCTGGGAGATGACCGCCACCCGGTATCCCCGGGATTCCAGCACCCGGCTGATCACCGCATGGCCAAAGGATGGATGATCCACATAGGCGTCCCCTATCACATATACAAAATCGGCCTGATCCCAGCCTCTTGCCTCCATATCTTCTCTGCACACAGGCAAAAATGATCGTTCCATAAACTAACGTCTCCCGCATCTTTCATATGTATTGTCCCGTATCTCGTAGAAATCATGGATAAAGTAATCGGCCAGCCGCTTTTTCTCCTCCTCGTCCGGCCTGGAAAACGCATCGTCCACTGCGCAGACTTCCATGCCTGCATTCTTTCCGGCCAGGATACCGTTTGGTACGTCTTCAAAGACCAGGCAGTCCTGAGGCAGGACGTCCAGATCTCCGGCCACCCTCAGATACACGTCCGGGGCGGGCTTTCCTGCCGCTACTTCGCAGGAAGTGCGCACAGAATCAAAGAACCCCGACAGATTCTGAGCCTGAAGCGCTGCCTCGGCAATCTCCCGGTTGTTGCTGGTAGCAATGCCAAGCTTCACGCCTGACCGCTGCATAGATTCAAGAAATTCCACGGCGCCTGGCTTTGGAAAAACTTTCGTGGCGTAGAGATGGATCGTCATATCACGCCATTCCCGCATAACCTGTTCCACCGTCCGGTCCAGATTTGAGAAGGTGTCTACAAAATACTGAGCTGTCTCCGTATAGCTCCTGCCTTCGATATCTTTGTGAAAAGTCTCTGGAGGAGTCAGGTGGTATTTTTCCATATAGATCCGGTCCACCTCCGGCCAGATCCACATCGAATCCACCAGGGAGCCATCCATGTCAAAAATCACAGCTTTTTTTCCTGTCAGCATAATCTTTCCACCTCTTCCCTTGTCAGTTTTCTGTATTCTCCCGGCTTCAGGTTGTCGTCCAGCTTCAGACTCCCCATCTGCAGACGTTTCAGGAACACAACTTCTTTTCCGACAGCGTGGAACATCCGTTTCACCTGATGAAACCGTCCTTCACAGATGGTAAGGCGGACGGCGGAGCGCTCCGATGTCTTCAGGATCTCAAGCCGGGCAGGCAGCGTCTTTTTTTTATCCCCGATATCCACACCTCTGAGAAAAAGCGCCGCATCCTCCGCGGTAACCCTTCCGTCTACCTCTGCGTAGTACACTTTGTCCACATGTTTTCCCGGGGACAGGAGACGGTGCGCCAGATCTCCGTCGTTGGTGATCAGGAGCAGTCCCTCCGTATCTTTGTCCAGCCGTCCCACAGGGAAGAGATCTTTGCGTTTTCTCTCACACAGCAGATCCAGAACCGTGGATGCTCTCCTGTCTTCGGTTGCGGATACCACGCCTGCCGGTTTATTCAGCATATAGTATTCGTACTGTTCATAAGCGGCATTGGCGCCGCAGTATGACACCTGGTCTGTTTCTGTGTCGATCTTCATCTCCGGCCGCTTTGCCGGATTTCCGTTTACCGATATATTTCCTCTCGCGATCTGCTGTTTCACCTGGGAACGGGTGCCGTATCCCATATCAGCCAGATATTTGTCCAGTCTGATCCTCATGCCGACTGCCACCGCCATCCGGGAAGATATTTATTTTTCAGGGTCTGGTTTATCAGTTTTCCAAATCCCAGAGGATATCCGTCTACACAGACCAGATACCAGCCTTTGTCTTTTGAAGAGACAAGATCTTCCACATCCAGGGTCTCCCCTTTCAGATATTTGACCACCCGCTCGTCTTCTACAGAAAAATCAAGGGTGTATCGGTATTCTTCTTTTTTCAGATTCATGGCCAGCGCCTGACTTGGCTCGAACCGGTTCTTTTTCAGTTCTCCCATGAGAAGTCCGGTCCTTAAGAAACGGATGCCTTTCATGGCCGGCAGGCCTTCCGGCATATAGTATACTTTTCCGCCGCGGATCTCCAATCCGGCGGGATGGAATTCTCTGGTGATAAGAGAAAGAAACTCCTTTAGTTCATCCGGGAGCTTTCCTTTTCCGGTCTCCGGCCGGCTGTACGCTCCCCGGCGGGGACTTTCTCCCTTCTTTCTCAGCAGTGCCAGAAAATGCCCCTCCCCTTCCATACGGTGAGGAAAGATCCGAACAGTCTGTGTAAGGCGAGGGTTCCGGCTGTCTGTTTCCTCCGGCATTCCGGGGGAGAATCCACTATAAGGACGGATATCGCAGAGCTCAAATTCAGGATATTCCCGGATCAGATACTCGATTATTTTTTCGTTTTCCTCCGGGTCGAACGTACAGGTGGAATAGAGGAGCATTCCGCCCGGGGCAAGCATCTGAGCCGCCTGCGTGATGATGCTTTTCTGTATTTTTGAAAAAAATTCCGGTCCGTGCTCTTCCCAGGCCCGGATCATCTTTTTGTCTTTTCTGAACATTCCCTCCCCGGAACAGGGGGCATCGATCAGGATCTTGTCAAAATATTCTGAGAAGCATGGAACCAGTTTGCCCGGCTCTTCACTGAGTACCAGCATATTTCCGATTCCGAAGAGCTCGAGATTTTTTAAAAGGCCTTTTGCCCGGGAACTGCTCAGATCATTGGCTGCGAGAACCCCCCTGCCATTGAGTTTTGCCCCCAGTTCTGTTGCCTTTCCGCCCGGAGCGGCACACACATCCAGCACCCGGTCGCCGGGCTCTACCGGCAGACGGTCGGCGGGCGTCATGGCGCTTGGTTCCTGGAGATAGTAAAGCCCTGCAAAATAATAGGGATGCCGTGCCGGCTGATCCTGCTCTCCGTCATAGTAAAAGCCGTTGCTGATCCAGGGCACCCGCCGCAGAGGCCAGGGCGCGATCCTGAGAAATTCCTCCACAGATATTTTGGCTGTGTTTACCCGGAGCCCGTAATGACGCGGCTCTTCAAAACACTTTTCATAATTTTCATAGTCGGCGCCAAGCAGCCGCCTCATCTTCTGGACAAATGCCTCCGGTAAATTCATTGGACTCCCTCCATTTTGTATGGAATATTCAGTATATAAGTATATCACGATTTGGGTTTACGGAAAACCCTTCGTTGGGAAAAAACGCTCAGCCGCAAAAACGGCAGCGGATCGTGTTTCCCTCCGTATACTTCAGAGCGGGATATGGATTGATACTGATCTCATCCTCTCCGTCATACAGATAGATGCCGAGGTGCAGATGAACCGGGAAATTTCCGGTCGTACCCTCCACCTTGCTGTACCCGGTATCTCCCATATAGCCCAGCAGATCCCCTGCCTTCACTGTATCCCCCTCCTTCAGGTCAGCATAGGAGGAAAGATGCGCATAATAAAAGTAAGCGCCGCCCGGAGCGTCGATTCCGATACGCCATCCCCCCAGCTCCAGCCAACCCATGCTTCTGACCGTTCCGTCTGTCATACTGACCACGGGATAGAGTTCACTTTTATTTTCAGAGGGCATGATATCCGTCCCTTCATGCCCTCTGCTCCCTCCATAATTTCTGTCATACATCCAGGAATCCACAAAAGAAACGGTAAGATTTTTCCGGTTTGAAGACTGTGCCACCGGAAAATATTCCAGATCGTCCCAGATTGCCTTGCATGCGGCGGCATATTTATCCCACCCGGGCCTTTTCTCCCAACGGCTCTTTTCTTTTCGCATCTGCCCCAGCGTTTTTCCGGTATCTTCCTCTCCGAAATCTGTCTCCAGCATATAGACTCCCAGCAGCTCTCCGGGGTCATCCAGTCCTTCCGCTTCCCGGATCTGTTCATCGTCCAGAGGCTGGCTCCGAAAATCCATTGACGATACCGTATCCTCCGTCAGGCGGGTAACCTCGGAAATATCCGTCAGGCTGCTGAGGAAAAAGCCCGAAAAAAGCACCGCAAAAAAGAGAGCCAGGGAATATCTTTTTATCTGTCCCAAAGGAAAACCTCTTTTTCTTTTACTATATGAGGCGCACATAAATGACATGCGCGCCTCATATATCTGAAGTAAACGCGAGAAAAAGGAGCAGCCGTCCCATGAGACATCTTTCCTCTACCCTTCTCATCACACTTATGTTCGGAGCCATGCTTCTGTTCCCCCGAGCTGTGTTCAACGGCGCAAGCGAAGGGCTGCTTCTGTGGTTTCAGGTTGTGTTTCCGACTCTTTTCCCCTTTATGCTGATCACAAATCTTCTGATGGCTTCTGGAGGGATCTCATTTATAGCCGGGATGTTCCGCCGTCCCTTTCGACAGATATTCGGCGTTTCCGGGAACGGCTCCTTCGCCGTCCTTGCCGGATTTCTGTGCGGCTACCCTATGGGCGCAAAAGTAACTGCCGACCTGCTGCGCTCAAACCGTATTACCCGGGAGGAAGGCCAGTATCTTCTGTCCTTCTGTAATAACACAAGCCCCGTATTTATTATCAATTTTATTGTGTGGAAGACTTTGGGGGAGGACCGTCTGCTCTTCCCGTCTCTTGCCGTCCTCCTGGTCGTACCTGTTCTGCTCAGTTTTGTATTCCGAAAGATATACCTGGAAAAAGGCAGCAGAGCTTTTCCTGAGCTGTCCGGTGCAGACAAAAAAACTGCCGGGCGGCCTGATTTTTCCCTCCTGGATTCCAGTATGATGAACAGCTTTGAGGCGATCGTGAAAGTGGGCGGCTATATCATTCTTTTTTCCGTCACTCTGGCACTTTTAGCAGAATCCGGGCAGAACAGCCCTCTTTTCACTGTTCTGAAAGCGGTTCTGGAGGTGACGAACGGTATTTTGATCATTCACAGATCTTTTGCCCGTATCTCACTTTCCTGGCCTCTGATCATCGGACTTACTTCTTTTGGCGGTCTGTGCGCTGCCGCGCAGACGCAGTGTATGATCCAGGATACCGGATTAAAAATATCCCACTATATCATACAAAAACTGGCTGCCGGTGGGGCAGCCAGTCTTCTGGCAGTTTTATATATGACCTGTATGCCGGTATCTTAGAAACTCTCATCATCGGCAGGATAATTGTCCTCTTCCGGGATATCCAGTTCCGCGCGGTTGGAACGCACGGTATCATAGCACTCCTGGAGAGAATTGATCAGTCCGTCATATTTTGTCGTATAGCTGTCCAGCGTATGTCCGATGATACTCTCAGCATTCGCCAGCAGATCGTCTGTATACTGGATCGCTCCGATGCGGATCGCGTTTGCATCAGCTGTCGCGTTGTCGATGATCTCCTGCGCCTGAGCAGTGGCCTGGGTTACGATCTCATTTGCCTGAGCGTATGCCTGCTGCATGATCTCGTGTTCGCTGACAAGTTCTGTCGTCTGAACCTGTGCCTCCTCGATCATAGCGTCCGCCTTTGCCTTTGCATCTGCAAGGATAGCATCACGGTTTGCTATGATTTTCTGATAACGTTTGATCTCATCCGGCGTCTTCATGCGTAACTCTCTCAGCAGTTCATCCAGATGTTCCTTATTTACAATGATCTTTGTCGTGGACAGCGGCTGAAATTTACAATCCCTGTCGATGTATTCTTCGATTTCATCAATAATCTGTTCAATGCGGCTGCTCATGATTTACACTCTCCTTTTGTATTCATCTTTTTCTTAAGTTCCACAGCGACCGCTTCCGGCACAAACTGTGACAAATCTCCCCCAAAGGCGGCAATCTCTCTCACTGTGGTGGAACTCAAATAGGAATATTGTATACTCGTAGTCAGAAACATAGTCTCAACCTTTGGTTCCAGTTTATGATTGGTCTGTGACATCTGCAGCTCATATTCAAAATCGGTGATCGCCCTGAGCCCTCTGATAATAAGACAGGCATCCATCCGGGACGCAAAATCTACAAGCAGTCCGTCGAAAGGGACGATCCTGACATTTGATAATCCGCCTGTCACTTCCTTTAACATTTTAACACGTTCTTCTACAGAAAACAACGGCATTTTCGCTTTATTGTTCAGCACTCCGACAATCAGTTCATCCACAATTTTACAGGATCTCTGTATGATATCGCAGTGACCGTATGTGACCGGATCAAAACTGCCCGGATAGATCGCCCTTAACATATTTCTTCCCTTCCTGCCCTCTCGATGAAGACATGTTTATTCGTCTTATACAGCTTTTCCCGGAAGACATGGAGGCCCAGTCCTTCCACATAGGAAAAATCCGTGTCTTTAGATGCTTCCGCGATGATCACTGTATCTTCATATACAAGCGACGATCCTGCCAGATATCTGAGCACCTGTTCTTCATATCCTCTGTCATAAGGAGGATCCATGAAAATAAGATCAAATACTTTTTCACCCTCCAGCCTGTACAAAGCATCTAAAACGTCCCCTGTCACAGTGACAGCTTTCGGCTCCAGACGGGTAAATTTCAGGTTTTCTCTGATGCAGGACATGGCCTTTGGATTTTTCTCCACAAAGACCGCTTCTTTCGCTCCCCTGCTCAGGGCCTCGATCCCAATTCCCCCGCTTCCGCTGAATAGATCCAGGAATATACTGTCGTATACAGTGGGCCCGATGATATTAAAAAGCGTTTCTTTAATCCGGTCTGTTGTGGGCCTTGTCTCCATGCCGTCCAGGGTTTTTAACCGCAGGCTTCTGGCGCTTCCCGCAATCACTCTCATATGGCGACACCTCTCTTACTCTAACTATGCTGAATTTTAGCAGAAAAAAGCACTCAGGTCAATCCCGAGTGCTTTTCTCTCATTCTTCTGTCAGGCTGTTATTTGCCTGCCATCTGTTTTTCCTGCTGTTCGATCATTTTCTTGACCATATATCCGCCTACAGAACCATTCTGTTTGGACGTAAGGTCCCCGTTGTAACCGTCAGTCAGCGGTACACCGAGCTCGTTTGCAACTTCGTACTTGAATTTGTCCAGAGCGCCCTTTGCCTCCGGCACTGCTGCTCTGTTGGATGAACGACTTGCCATGATCTTTTTCCTCCTTCTGCAACTTTGTAACAGTACTGTTACTTTTCCTGTGTTCTGTAACACAAACTTCCGGCTGCATCTGTATGTAATCTGCCGCTTTTTCTGCAGCCGGTTACGATACGTCCGCTTCCGTTTGTTTTATGTTACGCTCTTAGTATATGGAGGATCTGTAGCTTTAGTCTGGAAATTCATAGCAAAAATATTTGCAGACTTTTTTCTTTTCCTACAGCTATTTAAAGAGTTGTCTCCAGCATGATCTGCTGCATTTTTTCATCGATACAGTTTTTGAGTCCTTCATGTCCGGGTAATGCAAGCAGCGGATCATCCTTCAGGATCTTATCTGCTGCTGCAGACGCAGCCTGGAGGAGTTTTGCATCCTGAAATACATCTGCCAGCCGGAAATCCAGGATCCCGCTCTGCCGGATACCGAAAAGATCTCCAGGTCCCCGCAGGCGCAGATCCTCCCCGGCAATAAAAAAGCCGTCGTTGGATCGGTTCAGAATCTCCAGCCGCTCTTTCGTCTCCTTGGATCTGGACGGCGACATAAAAATGCAGTAAGACTGATATTTGCCTCTTCCCACACGGCCTCTGAGCTGATGCAGCTGCGCAAGGCCGAAGCGTTCTGCGTTTTCGATAAGGATCACTGTGGCGTTTGGCACGTCGATCCCCACCTCCACAACCGTGGTAGAGACAAGGATCTGGATCTCATTCCGGCCAAACGCCTCCATGACGGCATCCTTTTCCTGCTGTTTCATCCTTCCGTGAAGACAGCCGACACGGATCTGATCCCCCATCTCTTCTGACAGCATGGCCGAGTAATCCATCACATTCTCAGCCTCCATGCGTTCGCTTTCCTCCACCATAGGGCAGATAACGTAGCACTGCCGCCCTTCTGTCACCTGTTTTTTTATAAAGCGGTAAGCCGTCTCCCGGTAACCGGTGTCCACCACACAGTTTTTAATGGGCAGACGGTTTTTCGGCATCTCGTCAATGACGGAGATATCCAGGTCGCCGTACAGGATGATCGCCAGTGTCCGCGGGATGGGCGTGGCACTCATGACAAGGATATGGGGCGTCCGGCCTTTCTCCGCCAGAGCCTCTCTCTGGCGTACTCCGAACCGGTGCTGCTCGTCCGTCACGACCAGCGCCAGATCTCTGTATTTTACCTTCTCCTGGATCAGGGCATGGGTTCCGACTATGATCGAGGAACTTCCATCCTCGATGGACTCGTAAACTTTTCTCTTTTGGGCAGGTGTCATGGAACCGGTAAGAAGGGACGCTTTCAGGGGGATGGAATACTTTTTGAGCATTCCCGATATATTTTCAAAATGCTGTCTGGCAAGCACCTCGGTAGGCGCCATCATTGCCCCCTGGCAGCCGTTGAGGCCTGCCAGAAGAAGAGCCAGAAAAGCTACCACTGTCTTCCCGGACCCCACATCCCCCTGGACCAGCCGGGACATGACGGAAGGGCCCTGCATATCAGAACGGATCTCGTTCCATACTTTTTCCTGGGCGCCGGTCAGCCGGTAGGGAAGCCGCTTCAGAAAATCGGCGATAGCAGGATGGTCCGGCAGATGAAACTGGTTTGCCGCCCTGTTCTCGGAATGCTTCATCCTGCGCAGCGTCAGGATAAATACCAGAAATTCCTCGAACACAAATCTCTCTCTGGCCTGTACAAACCCTTCTTTTGTCAGGGGGAAATGCATGGCATGCACGGCCTGGACATAGGGGACAAAACCATACTGTTCTTCCAGCTCCAGAGGCAGGATATCCTGCATTCCACTAACGCACTCCAGCGCCTGCTTCACCGCTTTTACCACCGCGTTGTTCGTCAGCCCAGATGTCAGGGAATAGACCGGCTGCATGGAATGTCTCTTTTCTTCATACTTTGCAGCAGGATAATAGATCTCCGGATGCTCCATCACAAGTCCTTCCCGTTTCCGCACAACCCGGCCCCGCAGCGTAAGCGGTCCGCCCTTGCTCAACGTGGCGCGAAGAAACGGCATGCGGAACCAGATAACCTTCAGTGTACCTGTAAGGTCTTTTAAATGCAGAGTTGTGATCTGCATACGCTGATTTCCTGACACCTGGATACGCCCGAAGACTGCCCCTGTCACCGCGGCAGTCTTTCCTTCTTCCAGTTCCCCGATCGGGACAGGATCATCAAATATGTCATATCCCCTGGGATAATAACGGATGAGATCCCCTACCGTTTTCACCCCGACCCTTGCGAATAGAGCCTCTGTCTTTTCGCCGATCCCTTTTAATTTTCCGACACTGCTTTTCTCGTTCATGCTCCGCTCCTGAATCTGATATAAAATCAGGGCATTCTCCCATCGGGAGAACGCCCCGTATCCTCATTTTTTATCCTGACGGTCAAGTTTACTCTACGGAAAGAACATAGTAGTAAATTGGCTGTCCGCCTGAATGGAGATCCACATCCATATCTGGATAAAGTTCCTCGACAGCCTGGGCAAACTGAGCCGCATCTTCTTCTGTAACATCCTGCCCGTAGTACAGGCTGATCAGTTCGGAATCACCGTCAACAAGCTGGGCAAGCATCTCTTTTGCCGCGTCCTCTACGGACTGGCTGACTGACAGGATGCCCTGGTCGCCAATTCCCATAATGTCTCCCTCGTGGATCTCCTTATCATCAATGTGGGTATCCCGCACAGCATATGTCACCTGTCCGGTTTTTACGTGGGTGATCCCATCTTTCATCGCTTCGATATTAGTATCCACATCCGCCTCAGGCATATAATTGATGACCGCAGTGATTCCCTGAGGAACTGTTTTCGTAGGAATTACGATAATATCCTTGTCTTTTGTAAGACTCTGGGCCTGATTTGCCGCAAGGATGATATTCTTATTATTGGGGAAGATGAAAATGTGGTCCGCATTTACATGGTCGATAGCGGTCAGCATATCATCCGTACTCGGATTCATAGTCTGTCCGCCCTGGATGATATAGTCCACGCCCAGTTCCCGGAATATCTCATTCATCCCCTCGCCGATCGAAACCGCGATAAAGCCAACCGGTTTTCTGGCCTCTTTTTTCTTTTTAAGTTCAGCTGCCTGGGCCTGCTGTTCCGCTACCTTCTCCGCATCACGGATCAGTTTCTCCTGGTGCTCCTCGCGCATATTGTCAATCTTCATCCTGGAGAGCTGGCCGTATGTGAGGGCTTTCTGGATAGCAAGTCCCGGGTCGTTTGTGTGGACATGGATCTTTACAATATCGTCGTCCGCAACGCAGACAATAGAATCGCCGATGGACTCCAGGTACGCCTTGAACTCGGTCTCGTCCGTTTCCGAGAAAGGCTTGTCTGTCATAATGATAAATTCCGTGCAGTAGCCGAACTTGATATCTGTCTCCGCCTGCTGGGACGGTTTCACCATTTTTGTTCCCGCACTGGCGTCAATAGCCGTGTAGTCGATCTCCTTGCCGGAGAATGCGTCGTATGCCCCGTGAAGGATCTCAATAAGCCCCTGTCCGCCGGAATCCACGACTCCGGCTTCTTTCAGTACAGGAAGCATATCCGGGGTCTGAGCCAGCACATCTTCTGCGTGGCGGATGATCTCTGGAATGAACACCTCCAGATCTTCCGTAGTCTCTGCAAGTTCGCCCGCTTTCTGAGAAATGCCTTTTGCAACGGTGAGGATCGTTCCTTCTTTTGGCTTCATAACTGCTTTATATGCTGTCGCCGTCGCTCTCTCGCAGGCTTTTGCGAGAACAGGCACATCAATTTCCTTATAATCGCGGATTTCTTTTGTAAATCCTCTTAAAAGCTGTGAAAGGATCACTCCTGAATTTCCTCTGGCGCCGCGCAGGGAACCGGAGGAGATGGCTTTTGCAGTAGAAAGCATATCCGGATTTTCAATGGCCTTTACTTCTTTCGCCGCCGACATGATCGTCAGAGTCATATTTGTACCGGTATCCCCGTCCGGTACGGGAAATACATTTAATTCATTGATGTATTCTTTTTTTGCTTCCAGATTTGCCGCGCCGGCAAGAAACATTTTCTGAAGCATCTCTGTATTTATCGTTTTAACAGCCACGATAAAATCCTCCTTAATCTATCACTCTCACACCTTCAACGAAGATGTTGATTTTCTCTACCGACATTCCGGTGAACTCCTCAACCTTGTATTTCACGTTGCTCATCAGATTATCGGATACAGAGAGGATGTTCACTCCGTAAGAGACGATCACGTGAAAATTGAGGATAATGGTATTATCATCTGAAAGTTCGACCTGTATTCCATGTGTCAGGCTTTCCCTTTTCAGAAGACGAACCAGCCCGTCCTTCATATTGACTGCAGCCATACCGACGATTCCAAAACACTCCACTGCCACGGAACCCGCGTATTTGGCGATCACTTCTGGATTGACTGTGATGATTCCAAGATCTGTGCTCATACTTCCTTTCATCATATATTACCTCCAGTTCTTATATGGATTTTTACCATAAATAACATGATTATTATACTATCACTTAAAGAATTTTACAATATGGATT
>ERZ1090869.42-NODE-42-length-64586-cov-52.252452_pt1 | contig 64586 bp, 50 predicted proteins | sample MGYA00478474_ERZ1090869 | MGnify/ENA primary metagenome ERZ1090869 (study PRJEB33644, sample SAMEA5815748) | chicken gut metagenome | biome: Chicken; feature: Gastrointestinal Tract; material: Caecum | place: Ireland | collected 2019-01-01 | study: A study of the... | reverse complement strand
GCTTTAGCCGGTCCTTTTTTCTGTTGTCAAGTACGGGGTCTCGTGAGGCGCTTACTTCCTGCAGGTGCTTGACGCCTCGTTCTGTAGGCGCATCCGGAAAGTAACCGATCCCGTTCACTTCCAGGGTGCAGCCCTTCACCTCCAGCAGGTAGAGCTGGCCCGCCTTTTCTATAGCGAAGTCAATCCGGGACTTCCCATAGGAGAACTCGGGGTGAATGGCATCGAAATCCTGGGTTTCCAGCCACTCCTTCACCACCTTGTTGGGAGCCTGACTGTCAATGTTGACCCAGCCCAGGCCTTCTTTCCGGACGGCTACCAGATCATATTTTGTCTTGCGGGCAGGATTATCCGACACTTCCAGCCGGACATCTGCCCCCGGCAGCAGCAATTCTTTGCAGCGACCGGTGTTTTTGACATGGACGGTCTCCTCCTTGCCCTCCAGCATCACCTTGGCGATGAAACGGTTGGGGCGGGAGAGGAAGGTGGCATCCAGGATGGTTTTGTAGTTCATACTGTGTTTTCTCTTTGTGTCAAATCAAATGGACTCTTACTTTACTCGGGCTCTCCAGTATCTGCAGACAGCCCCACTTCAAAGGAGCTGATAAAACGGTTCATAGACTTGCGGGCAATGCGCATGGCGCGAACCGAGTCTTCTGCCTCTTTGATCTGTTCATTCAGTTTCTTCTTTTCTGCAGCTTCTGCCACATCCGCTTTCAGCCGCAGCTCAACCACCGACTTTTCGATGCTTTCGATTCCCTTTACATACTGCTCATACACGCTGGTGGAGTATGCCAAATCCTTTTCTCCGTTGAGGAAGATTTCCTCCACCGAGACCATCAGCTTGGCAGACTGCAGAATCGTATTTTTCTTGCCTGCCAGACTCAGGGCCGTCATTCCTCCCCCAACTGCGCTTCCTGCGCCCAGCCCCAGCACGGCACCGCCGCCTACAATGGCAATGGTTCCTCCCGCCATTCCTGCACCGCCGGCCGCAATCGCGCCGCCGCCCAGGTAAGCCAGACAGGCGCTGGTCAGCGCTGCACCGCTTAACCCAGCAAAATTGGAACCCACCAGCACCACCGCAATGGCGGGTGCAAACATTCCGGCCGCTGCGACTGCCGCCAATGCAATCCCAGCCGCAACACCCATGGAAGTGATTGCCGTCTTTAAAGTCTCCTTCATCTCTCGGATGGCCTTTTGGTAGGATTTGCGCAGGCGGGCAATCGTACCTTTTTGGTAATAGCTCCCTGTCAAAAATTCCTCCAAAAATGTGTCCCCGTCCTTCTGGTTGTAACCAGCCGGTCCATTAAGATCTTTGTATTTTGTGCTGGGGATCTCTTTGGTTTCTTTGCCCTTTTTCACCTGCTCAGTGCTCAAAGGATAATAGGGTTCAAACAGCATGGCCTCCAGAAGCACCAGCCGAAGCCACGGCTTTTGCGGCTCATTCTCCTCGATTTTCCGGATCAGTTCCTCTTTTGTGTACCAGTGCATTACAGCATGGTCCACCTGAAGGAAGCTGGGCAGCCCGGCTGAAATATAGTTCTTCCATTCCTGCAGCCATTCCCGTTTCAGGCTCTTGAGAGCTTCCCGGTGAATTGGCCATTGGGTATGTTCCGCATCGTACTCTGTTTTGAGGGCTTCAATGTTGTACAGGATCTCCACCTGTTCCATGGTCAAACCAAATTCCATCTGACCCATACCGCATCCGATCCTTTCATAGAGATCCGCATCTTCCTGCCGGAAAGTGTTCCTGCGAATCTCCTCATACATTTTTCTCAGCAGCTTAAGGTCCCGTGCCCGCAGGCCCACCGCAACATCCTGTCCGATTGCCACAGCAAACCGGCCGATCCCTGCATAATTGACACAGACCCACCACTTCCCCGGCCCGATCAGCGCCGCGCCAAAATCCACTGTGGTAAAAACGCCGGTCGCAACCGTCAGCATTCGGGTCAGCGCAGGCGAATGAACCGGCAGGATTTTCTGCCAGTCCAGCGTCTTCAAGGATTGCCAGGAATCAGCCTTCCGTTCCTGAATCGCTGCCGACAATCTCCGGATCATGTAAAAGGCCCGCACCATGCACTCATTGGCTGCTACCGGCAGCGCCTGCCGTGCCAGCTCGGCCAAAAGTCCCAGCTCTCCCCGAAGATCCATCTGCAATTTTGTGTCTTTCAGGATCTTTCCATTTTCATCATGTTCCGCCAGAAGTGTTCCATTGAAAAGCTTCGACAGAAAAACAGACAGTTGGTTCTTTCCATCTTTATCCTGAAAAACAGGCAGCACCGCCATCTCTTTTGCCATAGCCAGCAGCGGACCAGGAATACCGGTCCCACCCGTTTTGCCGGCTGTGCTGCTGGAACCCGCCATGTCACTGACCAGATGGAAAAACCAGACTACCACACCGTTGAACAGTTTTTCAGGAATATTTTTGCCAATCAGTCCCAGAGCTTCTTTGGGAACCGGGACTATCACAAACGCTCCGTTGGTGTCCGTTCCATAGGCCTTTTGGGTAAACTGGGTCAGCAGAGAAAATACCAAACCGGCCGCTGTGGGATGGTGTGCAAAATCCCGGAGATGGTGCTGCAGTCCGCCGCCAAAATCCGGCGTATTTTTGTCACTGGGGATGCAGAATTGCTTTTCCAAAAAGCGTACTGCTCCCTGCAGATCTTCTCCCGGGTAGCCAGTCAGACGCGACACTTTCACAACAAACTGCTCTGTCTGGCTGCTGCTCCACTCGCGGCCCCGCCGCAGATCAAAGGCTCCTCCCCACACGACATCCAGGATACCGCAAATCAGCCCGCTTCCAATCGCCGCCAGATAGTCACCGCCATCTGCATGGCTGGACAGCAAATCCATTTGGGCATCCAGATCAAAAACGATCTGGTCAAGATCATACTTCTGCTCCGTCAGTTCCGGTGCCACATAAACCTGTGCAGATTCGCTTTCTTTTTCGCTCATAGGTTATTCCTTCCCAACAAACTTGATCTTCAATTTTTTTCATCCTGACCTGCAAAGCATCAGGCGGTTTCCAGCTGTGTAAAGGCTTTTGCTATGCGATCGGTCATCTCATACTGCGCTTCATCTGTATATGCATAGGAGATGCGGATCACCATCGTTCCCACGATGGCATACGAGCCCGTATACAAGATCGTATTGTCAAATCCACTCAAATACTCGCACCTGGCTTCTGCGTCCTGCACGGTGCTGTACACCTCCACTGCGCCTCCGCCGTCTGTGCCCCTGGATACCGGGCTGCCGCCCGCCGATTCAATGCCTGTGGATGTAAAATAAATGCAGGCTGTATATCCTCCATTTTTCCGATGGAGAAGACCATTGGGATCGTTGTCCGAAGTCACCGGCTGGATCTCAAGAATATCCTCTACCCGGCCCAGACGCTCCATTTAAGAACGTCCCTTATTTCAACCGCTCAAAGTAACTCTCCAGCTTTTCATCACAGATCTGCTGGATCTCCTGTTTCTCCTCCAGGGTCAGCCTCTTCCAGACCGATTCATCCACCTGGACCACGCCTAGGGTCCTGGTATGGTGCAGCATCTGCATATCCTCGAACCGCTTGAAGGGATTGGACAGGATATTCCGCTGGGCCTGGGCATCGGTATAGTCTCCTCTGGCATAGATGCTGTTGGCTTTTTCCACCACCAGACCCGCAGCCCGCCGGGCCTCATAGAATTTCCGGAAGTAGTCAACGATATCGCTGAGCTTCACCCGGCCTTTGTTGTCGGCAAGAGAAAGAATTGCTTTGAGCAGCACCGGCTTATAGGAGTAGCTCATATCCATCTGACGAACCATTTCCATAAACAGATCCTTGCGGTTGGAGTCATCAATGAGCGTCCAGCCATATTGCTCAGCGTACTTTTTGAGGGTCTCCTCTTTGAAGTACTTGAAGGTCCGGCGCTCGCTCATGGGGACAACCAAATCCGGCACCAGCAGACCTTCCCGCACATATCGCTCGATGGTCTCGGTCTGCACATCCACCCGGCGCACAAACTCCATCTGGGAGATCATGCCGGCAGCCTCTTCCTGCCAGTTGAAAATATCAACCAGCTCATAATCCAGGGCATCCACAGGCCAGTCGATGATCGCGTCAGGGCGTTCGCCCCGCTCATACAGACCCTGCTCTGCCATTTTCTGCTTCTTGGTGCCCAATACCAGCGCACCCGGTCTGTACTCCTTCAGACGGAACAACCGGTGCATCGAGTAAGGCATATTGTACTGGCTGGCGTTGTCCACAAAGTCAAACACCATCAGGCTTTCTTTGCCGGGCGACAGCCGCATACCGCGGCCCAGCTGCTGGGTATAAAGCACCTTGGACATGGTGGGCCGGGCCATGAACAGCACTTCGGTGGCCGGGCAGTCCCAGCCCTCGTTGAGCAGGTCACAGGCACACAGGACTTTTGTTTGTCCCTTTTCAAAACGTGCCAGAATTTCCCGCCGGTCGGCCGCTTTGATCTCACCAGATACCGCTTCCGCGGCCACCCCGACATCGTGAAGCCGCCCGGCAATTTCCTTCGCATGCCGGACAGATGCACAGAAAATCACAGTGCGTTTATCCTTCACATATTGCAGCCATGTATCCACAATCAGCTGATTCCGTTCCGGCACATAAATTTTGCTCTCTAGATCCCGGATGTTATACTGGATGCTGTTGAAACGCACTTTAGTCAAATCAATATTGGTATGGATTCGGATGCAGCGCACAGGCACCAGTTCCCCAATCTCCACGGCAGTCTGGATGTCCAGTTTATGAGCGGTATGTTTGAAGATGTCTAGAATGTTCTTGTCATCGACCCGCTCCGGCGTAGCAGTCAGGCCCAGCGTGAATTCCGGCGTAAAGTAAGCCAGGACCTTCTGATATGTATCAGCGGAGGCGTGGTGGGCCTCATCCACAATGATGTATCCGAAGTCGTCCGGCTTGAACTGCTCCAGATTCAGCGCCACACTCTGGATGCTGCCGCAGACGACGAAGGCGTCCTTTTCCTTTGTGCTCTCCACATAGCGGCCCACTGTGGCCTGGGGCCACAGTTCCCGGAAGGTTCTGGCCGCCTGATCCACCAGCTCCACAGTATGAGCCAGGAACAGCGTTCTCTTGCCAAAGCGCTTGGCATCCATGACGGCAGTCACCGTTTTGCCAGTGCCGGTGGCATGATAAAGCAGGGCAATGGTCTCAAAACGGCTGCGCATCTCCTCCAGTGCAGCCAGTGCCTGCTTCTGGTGCTCCTTCAGTTCCAGACGGGAGCCATCCAGAGACTTGCCACGCTGGGTGGGAAGGTAGTCCTCAATTTCCTTGAAACTGGGATGCTGGCCCAGAAAGACCCGCAGCTCATCCTTAACCGTTTCAGGCTGCTGCTGCATCTGCCGCACAGCCCAGCGGTACACATCCCAGCCCAGATAGATCATGCTGTTCTGTTTGAGCAGATCATCATAAAACTTATCCTGAGAAACCAGCCTGGGGTTATGGGAGGCTTCATCGTCAATCTCGATGGCAACCCTGTGTCCGCCGTTTTCAATCATAAAATCAACGAACCTACTGTTCTGGTAAATATCAGAGAAATAGTACTGGGGATAGAGGTAATCTGCCTTCTCAGCACCAAAGGTGTCAGAAAACAATTCAATAAACAAATTCTCGGCACTGCTGCCAGAGATCGAACGATAAGTAGGCATAGAGGCACCTCATATGATCCGTTTCAGCCGGTCCACTTCCGGGACCTCGGCCTGCAGGCTTCGCAGCTTTGCCAAAGAGATGGGCCGCTGGCCGTTCTTCTGCTTTTCTCAGCAATGCTCCCAGGCACGTTTGCCCAAGCCAATGCTCAATCAGATCCCCATAGAAAATCTGAATAAAATTCAAATCTCACGAATTCCAATCTTTTTCAAATAATCGTACGTTTGATCATAATATTCAGGTTTTCTAGTGGCATCGTCTGAATTTCCCTTTGGCACATAAATTATATAGCCCTGCCTTGCTCGAGTAAGCAAAACACGATAAGAATTTTTTTGATACATCTGAGCAGCGGCACTGTTAATTTTTGACCACGAAGAGCCAGAGAAGTTGTTATATGTGAATTTGCCATCCAAGTATCTATAGTCCGCTTCCCATACTACAACCGCATAATCAATTTCCAAACCTTGAATCTTAAATTCTGACGCCGCAACTTCCATGAAATAAGAAGAATTCACATCCTCTTTTCCATTTAGAAACCATTTTTCAATCTCAAGATTTTTAGGGACAGTAACTCCATCTGCACGCAGACGTTTGGCACCTGAACTCGCAATAATTCCATAGCGCTCCGTTCCCCGACTCATATTTCGCACCCATTTTTTAGCTGCTTGAAGATTTCTCGTCAAAAATATAGGATATCTCATCTCATGGGAAACAGGATCAAGCTGTATAATGATTTGATAAAGATCTGATGCTGTTTCTTTATCTCCATCAATTACAGCTTTTGCGAAAGCCGCGACATGCTCACTCCTAAAACTTCTCATGGAAACTGACAGATGCAACTCGCTGCACTTATGAACTTCTACGTTAGAAAGAAGTTTATCAATTGAGCTGTTTCCAACATATTCATAGTCTGTCATACGATCTGAGCAGAATACTTTCCAAGAAGAAAAATGCTCATTTATTGCATTAAACCACTCAGCAATTCCCGCCTCCCCATCATGAATTTCCTGTCCTCCACCGACCAAGCATACAATAACAGCCCAGTCTTTGTGCCGATTCATGTACTCAATAAGGCATTCAGGTTCAGACATATTGAAGTGTGCCTGCCCTTTTTTCGTTCTCATAAATTTGCTTAACTGTTCTTTTTTCCATGCCCGCTGAGCTTCATCAAAGATTGCAATCTTATCAATAGGTGCAGGATGTCCATCCAGAAGTGATTCATCTCTAAACCAATGTATCATCTGAATAAAACTTTTTGTTTCCGAAAGCACACGACTTTTCGTAATGTTATACTCACAGTTCGTGCAAGCGTCATTAAGTCCCCTGGCCTTACAATCTGCACAATGTACTTTTTTCTTTTGGATTTGATCCCGAGTTAAGGCCTCCCTCAAAACAGTAACGAGAGGCTCATTCCCTGAAAGAAATACTGCATGTTCTTCATTACCCTTTTGAAAACGATGCCTCTTGTTTGCTATATTCAGACCTACCAAAGTTTTTCCAGCACCTGGAACACCTGTAATAAAACAAATCGATTTGTAATGATGTTTTTTGCTGTCTTCGATTATTTTATCAATTCGATTCATAGTAACAGCAATATCATTATCATCACTTTCTTTATAAGAAATTTCACGAACATCGTGTCCAGCATATAGAGCTTGTGCTGCTTCAATAATAGTTGGAGTTGGTTTATATGCTGAATTAATCCACTTTATCGGATCTACGGCCTCTCCATTACCATATTCTTGAATAATATGCTGAATTTCTTCAGCAAGTGTATTTTCACAGCAAAGAATTGGCAACGAAATACCATTTGACATGCTAATTTTATTAGCATATGCAGACGCCTCTGTGCATACCAAAAGTGGAAACAAATGTGCCATATGACTATATTCATGGAAATTATGCAGATCCAACGCATAGTCCATAACTTGATCAACAGCACTTTTGGGATATACAGTCTCGAACACCTTAAATTCCAGCAAAATAACGCAGCTTCGAATCACTAAAACTGCGTCAATACGTTTACCCATTCGAGGTATTGAGTACTCTAATATAATATGACCAGCTTGAAACTGTGCCATAACATCTTTTAAAATCCGGATTTCTTCGTCCCATGCCTGCTCTTGCTGTGCTGTCAAATCAAACTGGAGAGAATTACGTACCAATTCATAATGAATATCAGCCTCACTTGCTGACAGAAAGTCGCTGCAGTTCCCATGATAGTATGCTCTAGGTATTGTATCTCTTTTTTCACTATCAGGACTCTGCATGATTATTCCTCTCTGATTTCTTCAACTATTTTTTCCAATCGTTCTTGTCTTACATTCTTTTTCAGCTCACATTCCCAGACAATCAATACCTTCCAACCCATTTCCTTAAGCTTTTTGTGGTTTATTTCATCCCGCTCCACATTCCGATTGATTTTAGGAATCCAATACTCGATATTAGAAGAGGGCCATACAAATCGGCCGCAGTCATGTTTATGCCAGAAACATCCATTTACAAAAATGACCGTGTGATATTTTGGCAAAACGATATCCGGGCATCCCGGCAGAGATCGTACATTTTTTCGGTATCGAAAGCCTCTAGAAAATAAATACTTTCTTACGATTTCTTCTGGCTTTGAATTTACGCTTCGAATATGCGACATATTTTTAGCGCGAACTTCTTTTGAAAGATTATCAGCCATTTATTCTTCTAGACATCCTTTTTTCTCTAAAATCTCCGCAAGCTGTTCTGCAATTGCCTTCGCCATAATCGGAGGCACAGCATTTCCAACCTGCTGGTATTGCTTATCCTTAGTGCCACAAAATACAAAGCTGTCGGGAAATGTTTGCAGCCTGGCAGCTTCTCTAATACTAATTGCTCGATCCAGCGTTGGATGAATCCACATGGACTTTCGCACGTTAATCACTGTTCCACTAGGTTCATTATATTTCAACCTCAGATAGATTGTATTTTGTGTGCGATTTATATCTGTATATGTGTTTGTTTTGAGAGCGTCTTGTAAACTGTGAAAATTCTCTCCTTGTCGAAGCGCTTTGAAGCGCTTCATGGCCACATCAGTTGTTTTTGTTGTAATGTGATTTTTTAGAATGCCCGAATCGCGCAGCTGCCGTGCTATGGGGCTTAATTGATCTTTATGCTTCAGTGGAATTCCCTTTTCATCCTCTGCCAAATCATAAACAGGGGGAACATCTTCCAAATCCGAAATTGCATCATACACGGTATTATAATGTCCATTTTCAAATTTTTTCTCTGGCATAGGAACAATATCGGAAATACTTTTTTTAATTCCTATAACAACAAAGCGATTTCTTTTCTGAGGAGCTCCATAATCTGCAGCACACAAAACATTGCTGTTTATTCGATATCCTTCTTCCAATTCTAGAATACATTTTAAATAATCAAAAACTGCAAATGAGCGAATATTTGCAATTATCCCATCTTTCGCTGTATATTGATAAAGGTCTACGTGAATATGGTTATCAAAAATTTCCATTGCCTTGCTCAGCATACGCTGAATCATAATAGCAGGCTCAATTAGTGCAGGAATTTTATCTGCTTCAAGAATACCATCATAATAGTCAAGAATTGCCTGAAATGCTTCTCTGGACTTTTGTTCAATATGACTTTTTCGGTTATCTTCAATATAGATCTTTGCCGTCCGGGTAATCCGGCTTTGATGCTTTTCCAAAGCGATTTTCATTTTTGGCAGGTTTTTCCGTGCTTTGTATATAATATTTAATTCTCGATAGTCTTTCTCGGGCCAAAGATGCGGACGAATCAAATCCGGGTTTTGCACAATTCCTAGCGCAGTATCAAATACAAACTCTGCATCCAGCAAATGCAGCGGTGTATTTTTATTCGGTATCTGGTACTTGTTTACAATTTCCAAATCTGCCTCTTCCATGTAGAATCTATGGATGTCTGAACGAAGCATACTGACATTTTCCATTACAAATGCCTTTGGCTGCAACTCCCTAATTGCCCGAATATATTGTTTTACCATCATATTATTCTGGCTGACAGCATGATTCTTCTGACGATTCGCATTTGAAAATCCTTGGCAGGGAGGGCCGCCAATCACAACATCAATAGTTCCGTATTTTTTTTGTATATCTGCGTAATCTGCACTGCAGACATCTCCCTGCAGCTCTACATTTGGATGATTGTAATGATAAGTTGCCTGCATGTACGGCTCTCTCTCAAAAGCAACTTTTATATCATACTTTCCCGTCTGCATAAACCCCAAACTCAAGCCGCCAGCTCCCGCAAACAGATCCACTACTGAATATGGCATTCCTCTCAATTCTCCTGTTTCTTCATTTTTGCTTCATAACGTTTTTGCAGCAGTTCCCAACAATCTTCCTTTTTACACCACTGACCGATATTTACACCTGGAACCGTCGGATTCTGAAAGTGTTCCCATACAAAATAGGCCAACTCTTCAATCACTTTCGCAGTTTCCACATTAATTGCCTGATTATTCCAAATTTCCTGTGGATTAATCAAATTTGAATAGTACTTTCCAATTAACGCTACAGTATAATAATCCTGTTGCGCTTTGAATCCGCCAAATTTTAAATTTTTTATGATTTCATCGCAACTATTGAATAGAATCACTTTAGAAATCATCGCAATATAGCTCTGTTCTGAAGGCTCAGGGAATTCCCCCTTAGAGAGCATATCTGAAAAATAGACAAAGCTGGTTTCCAAGCCTTTGCTTACAATATCTGGATATCCTTGGTACGCCATCATACATTTTGCTGCTACTGTCTTAGAAATACAGCGGTTTTTAGGACAACGACTTTTAAATTCTCTTTTGGCTGCCGCAGTTGGCTGGCGATTCAGTTCAACCAAATACTGTCCCCTAGCCCTTTCATAGAACCAATAATTCGTTGATTTTCCTTTGGCAACAGGAATCGGTATCGATCTTGACAGGCGTTCCATCTTCACATGGTATGCATCATTGGCATTAAAGTCAGACATATTAATTTTATTCTGACTATTTGCATATTTAGAAATATTATGAATAATTTCCTCCTCTTGATCTTTTTTCTTGATGACAGACAGCTTGATCTGTACATTCACCTGGTTCAAGGGGAGTTTCGACTTATAGGCATTATAGATTGATGCTGTAGTTTGACCTCCATTTACAATTTGCCAGCCAGTGATTTCCGTAATCGCTACAACGTCTCCGATAGTCTCTTTTTCATCTATAACGATGCTGTCTGCAACAGTCGATATACCATTATTGTAAGCCATAAACATTTGAGGTTCGTTGGCCAGCGATAGTTTAATGCCCTTGTTAACCTTACCTGTCGCCTGTAGAAAGGATCGAACATTCTTTTGGATCAGATCTTGTCCTTCAGACTCGTAGATTCGCGCCAAAAGCTCGCCGGAAATTACGCCAATATAACAATCGTATATCTCATTATCACATCTAACCTTTATTAACGGCAGTGACGCACCGTACTTTTTCTTCAGTTTTACAACAAGCTGGCGATCCACAGCGGCGCCGCCGAAGACGCTTTGATACAACCTCTCAATATCCCAGACATCAAAGCGAATAGTTATCTTTCCGTGCCGAGTATCGTCCGGAACATATTGAATTGTTTCATCATTTGTCAGCAAAACGATGTTAACTGTTTCAATATCTGTCTTATGTGCTTTGATAAACTCATACGCCTGATACCCGTCACTTGACTCCTCTAGCGACTCAAATAAGTCCGTGCCGCAGGTTTTATAAAACTTCAGTGCTTTTTTTAATAATTTATCAATCTCTGTTTTTTTAACTTTTTCAGGCTGTGATTTAGCTTGATACTTACTGACAAGCAGAGTAAGAGAATGAAAATACTCACTAAATGCATAGCCATCCAGTTTCGTATTTTCAGCGTCCTTCTTAAAGTCCACCAAAGTGCAGTCAGAAACCAGCGTTTCACCTGCTTCCGTAAGATAAGATAGAAATAAAGTTTTGAAAGCTGTATTTGTAGAAACAGGGTTATTATCTTTTACATATTCAAAAATTTCATCTTGAAATTCCTGATAGAATTCTAAAATTTTCTCATTTAACATGTCATGCCCTTCCCTTCAAAATTTCAAATACAGATTTCATATCTCGAGCATACGGCATGCAAAGCACAACATTGATCCGGTATGTAAGATCTGCAACTCCTAAGGGCAGCATTTCTTTTGTAATCCTTGGGAAACCATTTTCAACTGCAAAGCAGTAGGCATCTCGCTGGTAGTAGCCCGCCGTATAATGATCTGCAGCCTCATCAAAATAGCCGTACTTTCTTAACTTTTCATTAAACTGCTGCAAAACAGATTCGTCTTCCTGAAGCTTGCTGCGAATTGCCGTAATTCGTTCTGGCAGTTTTTCTCCCCCGCTGCTGCTTTTGCGGAGTGCATAGAAACGCAGAAATAGTTGTCCTGGAATATCACCGTTGTCCAACTGATATTCACTGCTGATTCCAGCGAAATAAGGTTCTTGAACAGAAGTAGTCTTCACTTCCACTGCGTGAGATCCGAAATAAAAATCATGGGTTTCGTCCTCACTGCCAGCCCAATGAGCTACTGCTTCTAACCCCTGTGCATCAATACACTCACTCAAAAACAGCAATTCACCATAAAGGCCCTGCTGACGTTTCTCCGACATCAGCAGTTCTTTGTCCGCAGCAAAAAACTCCTTCCATTTTGTCAGAACATTAATAATGACAGCAACTGACTTTTCTGCATTTTCTGCAGCCTCAAGCTGACTTCTTAAATCTTCAACAACAATTTCAAAAATGTCACTTGCACTGTCCGGAAGCTGAGATAGGCAGACAAAAGATGTTCCGATTCCATACGCAGGCAATGTAGCTATCTCAATTTCCACGCCTTTCCAGCGAGGGAATCTGTTCTTGGGGACTTCTGAAATTACAGAAAAAAACGCTGACCGCATTCTAGTGGCAATATTGATTGCGAACGCAACCATTATTCCATTTTCAAACTTTACCAGACGCATTGCGAAAGGAGAAGTCGGTTTAGTTTCTTTAGACAATTCAAATAAAATTTTCTTGTAAACATCAGCCGTAAAACTCATCAGTGTCTTTCTCCAAAGCAATATCGTTCATACGATAGGATTTAAGATTTCCTTTGCCCTTGCGATCAGGAAATACCACAGCAAATCCAAATGGCGTTTTATGATCTCCTCGTTCAGCAGTCAGATTGCCCGCATCACCAATCGGATATAAGATTAAAAGTCCATTTGCAAACGGTCTGGTTTCCCTCCGAATAATCTCATTGACTTTTGTTTTGGAAGGATCGTTTTTATATCTTTCTTTTAATTCCTGCACCTTGTCATATGCAGCCTTATTATAATCTAGATACTCGTGATCAGCAGATGTCATTGTGTGAATGGAACAAGTAGTTTCATAGGAAGTCACTCCAAAACCTTCTTTTCTGTAAATTCCCGCTCCAACATCTTTAAGATCTGCAATGTTAAAGGGCTCTCCATGTCCGCTTACATTCATTAAACAAACTGTCCATGATTTAACACCGCCAAGTCCATCAGCATTCATTGTACGAATATAATCCGCCATATATTTACTGTTCGCTCTTGTGGCAGTTTTTGAAGTTTCATAATGTTCAAGGAAATTTGCAACATCATAGGCAGATACATTCTGGTAAAAGAAATGATTTTCTGGAAATTTACGGCCAAGCTCCGCCTGATATTGTGCTGCAGTCACACGACAGCTTTTAATTGACTCCAGCAGATCTTCGACAGCTTCAAAGTTTCTATCATACTGCTCTCCATCAATATCAAAGACACGGGTCTGACTCAGCTTGCAGCTGAAGTCACGTTTAAACTCTTGGCCAGTCCTCATTTTATTTCGACTCGTAATTTCCAGCGTCGGATGCGATGCAACACGCAGGCCAAAATCCTTTGGAGTCTGAACGACGCTGTTCATAAAATCGAATTGATCTGCCAAGTCTTCTGTCGCCATAGAAATATAAGAAAAGCTTTGATAAAGCATGGGCGTCGTAAACAGTCTGCATGCATCCAGATAGCCAGGGCGGAAGCCAAACCATCTTCCCATTTGCATAAGTGTATCATAGGTGTTGGAGCTGCGTGTAAAATAGCTTATAGTCAGTCCTTCCAGCGTCAGTCCTCTAGAAAGCTTGTCTCCTCCAATCACGATGACATTAAAGGGTTTGCCCTCATGATTCTTATAGATCAGGACATCTTCACTTTTGCCGTTAACGCTATATACAGTAATCTCCTTATTATCGATCAGACGCTTAACTTCACTCCAGATACTATCCCAACTGACATCATCACAGCCAGACATATATTTGCTGAACTCTGCTCTCATTTTGCCAGTAGTTGATACATAGTCATCTTCCCAAATTGACTTCAATTCGCTTTCAATAATAGGATCTCTAAAATGAATACAGTTTTCGATCTCTTCTTTATAATATTTCTGAACTTTTTGCTTCACCTTATTTTGCTGACTTACAAAACGGACAATATGGATGAGCATCGTGTTCGGCTTATTTCTTTGTCCTCTGCAGTTTCTAAGTGCCGTAGACAAAACGAAGTACTTCACCGCCTGTTTAAGTTCCTTTGGAAGCTCTCCAACTGGATCGGTGGATTTAGTGCCTTTTCCAAGATAGGATGCTCCATCTACAATTTTCCGGTAAAGAGGCATAACGGGAACATTTTCACTGCCTCCTAATCCAAAAAACTCCCTGGCTCCAATATACTGATCTGCTCTCGGAGATCTGTAAATAAAATCTCTCGGAAATAGGTCAGTTCCATATTTTTCATCATCAATATGGGGTGGAATAAAAATATTCGCAAACGGCGTCGCAGTGTAACCAATATAAGATCGACACTCAAATACACCCAGCAGCTCTCGAATCAAACCATTGATAGTCGTAGGATTATAATCATCTAAAACGTTTCCTTGGTCATCATAACTTTCATTCGTATTGATAGAAGCCTGATCTGCCTCATCATCAATGATGAGAGCCGGATACTTTGCAGGAATTTTCTTTTTCCCGTCTATAATTTCAGCACAATGATTTTTGCGGAAAAATCGCAGTATTCTGCGCAGGACCGAAGCATTCTTTTTGGTAACAATCATGAATGGGGGCATCATAGATACGCCCTCTGTTTTTTTATTGACATCCCCTTTTTCGTCTCTTGTTGTAATCGATTGAACAATCGTATCAACTTGATTGTGAGGGCCAACACCAACTCCAATAACGTTGCGCTCTCGAGTCATGTCCCCGATATTTTCCAAACTTGTTTCATATCCAAGAACTTCCTCATCAATACGAGCCTGTGTCTGACTGCGAAGGCTGTTATGAATTCCGGACAGCACAATTACAATGCGATATCCAGCGTCATAGGCCTTATTAATCATGCCAATATAGTGTGCTGTTTTTCCAGACTGGACATAACCAAATACCATGCCCATTCGTTCACCAGCGGCACCTTTTCGTGGATCAATCAGGGCATTCATAATCTCATCAGTAGATGAGTCAATATCTTCGACCGCTGTAATACTCCACGAGGGTTTTCTCATCAGATAGTCATAGTACCGGGTCCAATACTCCGGTTTAAACTGTGGATTACGCTTGAGTTCATCCCACCAGGTCTTATCCTCTAGATTAGGATCGCACACACCAATCGAAGGTTCTGTATATGCGGTAACTTCACTGAAAAGAAATTTCCTAAAGCCATCTAGATCAGAAATCATATTGAGGCCGCGGAATTTTTCTATTGTAGCTTCAACTGCTGCTGCAATCTCCTGCTGCTCTTCCTTTACAAGCTTTTCACAAAATGCATAACCGCTTTTGTATAGGCCAACTTCAACATCGCTTAAGTCTTTCGGTGTGTTAATCATTGTGCTTCCTCCACTAACCTGATGATATCCTCCCGAAGATGTCTATAATTAGGCATATCCAGCAGCGTAGATCGTGTTTCATCTTTCGTAAAGCCCTGCGATAAGAACAAAGCAATCATGTCTGTCAGTTCTTTAATCTGCAGCTTATATTCCAGAGAAGTCTTATCAGGCTCTATATCTGCTTTCCCTTTCTGCAGCGAATCTGCCACTCCAGACTGCATAAATGGCGCAAAGTTCTCAACCAGAGCCAGATATGCAGATAAAGTCAGCTTTCCCTCGTCGTCCAGCTGTTTTCTAATATTATTTAGCAGCGTGTGTTTTCTGTTAATATGGAAAGAGTATCGGCCATTCTTTTTTCGCTGTTCCCATACATAATCCAAGTTAGGCGCATTAACATTGGACTTAACATAGCTTCCCCTGGAATTATATACACGGGCTGAAACTTCTGTACAAAGATCAATTTCCCGTTCCACAGATTCTCTAACATAACTTGGCAGAGAAGCTGTCGACTTCTTTATATCAATTTTCCAGTCCTCATCACTGGCTGATGTAATGTCAATCTTAATCCGAGCCAAATTATATGCTGGTTCTTTTTTTATGTAATCAAACCATGTCCCATAAATAATAAGTCTTCTATTTCTATAAACATAAATGCCCTGGTGGTAATTCCATCCTTTAGGACCACCAGCCGCTTCGTAGTCGTCATCGGATGCAAATTTTGTTTTATGCGGCAGAACATATGGCTGAATGACTACTGCAGCACTGCCATCATCTGAGAAGATCACTTCTTCTGACAGCTCTTGTGTCGCACTATTTTCCAAGACAAACGGATTCCACGGCTTAATAAGATTTCCATTCATCTCTAGAACGAGATGGTCTTCTTCTATAAATCGATGAAAAGTCAACGCCAGATGCTGTTCTGTTTTGTTCGCAACTCTATAAAATTTACTTTTAGCCTTTCTTTCATCATCAATGTCAATTACCCGATCCAGGTTTTCAATGACAACAACTGTTCCCTGTTCACCAATTTGAGATGAGAATTCAGCAATTTCATTTTCGTCTCGAATAATTAGATTCCATCCAATTTCTGGAATTTGATCCAGATCCCAGCATGCATTGCTTATAACAGTATCTGACTTTGTAATGACAGTCAGCTTTTTTCCGAGGGAGAATGCTGCTGTTTTCATACCCATGCCAAATCGTCCTAGATCGTCCTCGTTTCGGGCCTTGCCGGGATCAGAAGAACCTATGCGCATATTCTCAATTAGACTTTTTCCGCTCATGCCAATACCATTGTCGGAAATCACAATACGTCTATTTTCCCAGTCAAACTGAATTTTAATTTCATTGGCATGTGCCGAAATACAGTTATCTATGATATCCGCAATCGCAGTTTCCTCGTTATAGCCTACAGAACGCAGGGAAGCCAACAGCAGTCTTGCTTCTGGAATGGATTGAATTTTCTCTGCCATACCGCATTTCCTCTATTAATTGGGCCGTGTACGGGTTTTTATATACTTTCCAGATTTTACTCTGGCATCCCTTGGCTTTTCCGCATTAGCAGGGATTGCCCATGAATATCCAATTTTTACAGCACCAGGGATACGCTCTTCAGCGCAGAGCACCTGTATACGGCGAATGGAAATCCTCCATTTTTCGGAAATCTGTCGTATTGAACAATACTTTATCATAAGGCCCCCCTGTATATGATCTGCAAATCATGCAAAAGCGGCTGTTTTGATGAACCTATACAAGGTTATTGTATTCCAAACTGCGAACAAAATCAACTCGACACATTCAAAACATTATCGTCTTTGTGCTACCGTCTCTTCTCTGTGCCCATTTCTGCTCCTACAAATAGTTTTCTGTTTCTACGGTTTCTCAATTTTCATCTCAATATATCATCGTTAGTCACCTTCTATAGGAGTCAACTTTGCAAAATTACAATATTGATCCAAATCATGTTGGCGTGGAACGTCTCCACTCTTTCAGCTTCTATAGTAAGCCTTCCGATATCTCCGATATTGAAAAACACCTATATGAACAGATCTATTAGCACGGAGCTGACTCTTGTTACTCTCATATTCTGTGTATAATGTTCAGCTCACATAACTCTACAACAGGACAAAATTACCCTTGTCTCCGAACATCAGATATCGGTCGGAAGTGCTCCAACAATTAAATATCTGTTTTACAATCTTTCCGTACACCGACTAGTACAGATTAGGTTTTTATATTTTGACACACCCTTACTCTTCCCCACAAGGAAGTCAAAATAGTGAATCAGTCCGCCCGTAAAAATAAATTTCCCTGTTGCTGTGCGCTTTGCAGGTCTTTTCCTCACAGCTTTTCCTATTTTGTCCTGTGCTCCTTTCTAAATTTTAGATATAAGAAAACCCGCCTCTGTTGAGACGGGTTTTCTTACGCCGGTTAAGATTCACTAACAGCCTTATGTTTCCGTTGTATTACAGTGTCATAGTCTGTTTCTACTATCTTCTCCACAGGAGGAAGCGTAAAAGATTTTTCCGTTATTAAAACAGGAAACAGAGTCCTAATATACCCTCTTTCGACTCTGATTAATTCGTCCCTCAAAATATTAAAAGGATCAACACAATTTTCATTGTAATATTTTACAATGTTATACTCCTGCTTGTTTTGAATTGCAATAGAATAGTTAATCCTCAGCTTGTTATACGACAAAATTAATGTTACAAATTTCTCGCAGATGCAGTCCATATCACAGTCTGCGTTCTTTTCTTTAGCATATTGAAGTAACAATGCGTTGGTATTGACCATTGCATTTAACTCTACCTGCACGGTTTGCAAGTTAGACATTATCTGATTATATTCTTTGGAGAAATCATGTAGAGCCAATAATCCCATATGGTACTGCTGAACAATCATATGAATATTGCTCGCATTTTGTATTATTTTTTGCTTTACAGCTTGGAATTGGTGGTTAAATGAAATTGAGAAATCTTTTAGAATTTCAGCATTTCTATTTGCCTCAACTTCTTTACCAATTAAGGAAAATGCAACTGCCCCACTTATACCAGCGCCAATTAACGCACTTAAAAAATCGCCCAAGTAACTGCCCCAAAAATTTATCCATGTAGCTTCAACAGTGTTGGGATCACCTTTTACCATAGGATTTGGAATAGAAACCAGAAAATTTATTACAACTGGAATTAAAAGGAACGCAACAAAAAAAGCAATTAAAAATTTTTTTATCTTTTCATGTTCGCTATTTGCCAGTTTTTCATTTTCGACATTTTTCTTTCCCATTATGGTATTCACCTCGATTTTCAGTATAGCATTTTTCTTCTGATTTGTCATGTTCTTTCTCTCTGGACTTGGTGGTAAACAGTTTGTAGCACTTAGTATTCTCCGAAAGATTATCTTCTGCAAAGGGACGGATATCATTATTGATGAATAGTAATCCTACTTCAAATAGCAGTAGGCTTTGTTGTAGGCTTTCAGCTCCTCCTGATGACTCTTGGCAAAGGCAGCCTGTCTTTTTTCCAGCCGATCTTCAGGTACTTGTCATGGACGGCCTTCTGCTCCTGATAAACTGCAATGGCACTTTGAATCCCCGCAATATCCTTCATCCGCTTCTCGGCCTTTTGCATACCGGTACTGGCCTGATTGGCTTTCTGCTTCATGCCAGACAGAACGATGTTCAACTGCTCCAGGGTTGCAATCTTATGCTTTTGGAGATAAACAACCGCCCTTGCCACATCCTTCAAATCCTTTAGGTCGCCCTTCTGCTGCCCGGACCAGGACCAATCGCTCCGTTCCACCTGTGCCTTTGAAGTAGGTTGCGGCCATAGGCATCCATCCTTCTGATACGACAAACAACTGCTGTTGCCAGCTCACCCTTGACTCTTTTACTGTAAACTGGTATACTCTTTTATAAGATACTATAAATTGACATAAAGGAGGCCATCAGCCTATGAATCAATCTGATTTACCTACCGTTCGACATCTTGCTCAAAACGGAGCATTCTCGTTCACCAATCACGCCTATGAGCAAATGCTCATGCGAGATGTTTCCTTCGATGATGTCGAGGCCATTCTAATCAGCCACACCAATCAAATCATTGAATGCCAATCGCCATCTATGACGCCCGGAAAAGAACATGCCGATGAGCGTGTTCTGCTTTATGATCCTCGTAGTTCCAAAGATGCAATAGTTGTTTTTATTGTGCTGTTTACACCAACTCCAGAGCTTCGAGTTATTACGGTTGAAAATGTAGATGAAAAAATATGGAAGAGAAAACAAGGGATTCCTTGCCTTGTCCGTAAACGTGGGCAACCAAATGGCTCCACTGACTGAATCAACATTTTAGGATTGCCAGAATAAGAACGGGGAAAATCGGAAATTCTACTTTATATCAGTTTATAATGAATATTTTTATCATATAATTTTAATGGTTTATTTATAGATTATAACAGGAGGTCGGCATGGAGGAACTTACTTTTAAGGTGTGCGATCACTGCCACGGAAAAATGTTGCCGCAGACAATGAGCCGTACATTTAAATTTGATGGAAAAGAGATAGAAATTAAAGGCATTCATGGTTACAGATGTGAAAACTGTGGAAATGAAGTCTACGAAGCAAAAGAAATCCGAATGATTGACAAAATCATTCGGGCTATGAGTGATAAACCGGCTGTTGACATTCTAAATCTGAACGAAACAGCAGATTATCTGCGTGTTAGCAATCAAACTGTCTACAACATGATCAAAGATGGCCGAATTAAAGCATACAAAGTGGGCCGTGAATGGAAGTTTTTAAGATCTGATATTATGGCATATTTGGAATCGACATCAAGTGATCGGATTCTTTCTATGGCGGCTAAAGGTGGTGGTGCAGATAAGAATGATATGGAAACTATTTTGCATGAATTACAAAAAAAGAAAGGCTAAGCATGTATAGTTCTGCTTTTCAAGAAGCTCTTACTTTTGCCCAACAGGTTTCCAAGCCACACTCCCCATATGATTTATGCAGAACATTGGGAATAGACATCATATCTGATAAACCTCTGCATAAAGATGGTTATTTAGTATGTTGTGATGGGCGCAAATTGATCTTTATCAATTCGCTTATTCAGAATTTGCATCGTCGTAAATTCATTGTTTCTCATGAAATTGGCCATTTTTTATTGCATCGCGACAGCCTTTATTGTTGCGACAATATCTTAGAAATTGGAACATCTTCTATTAATACGTCGCGTCAAGAATACGAGGCAAATAAATTCGCATCAGAATATCTTATGCCTCAAGACGAACTTATCCCATTAATTCCATCAAAATCATTACGTTTTTTAGACATTTCAAAAATAGCGAATTATTTTGATGTATCTATGACTTCTGCCGCCCTAAGATCTGTCAAACTATCAAAAAGTGAGGATGAAATACTAATTTGCTATGATGGTCAACGTCTAAAATGGTTTTCTAGCGCAGATCGTACTTTAAATCTTGATGACATTCCCTCGTACTGTCCTATAGATTTATCAACGGCTCCACTCTGTTCTGATATAACTGGAGCCTGGGACTCATTATATTATGGGCCTGTTCATCAAGAAATTTTTCAGCCGTTTAGAAACCAAAAATTAGTATTGTTATCTGGCAATCGAACCAGTATGGAGGAGGCTTATTATGAACTCTAAAAAAAGCAGTTCCAATCTGGCATCGCAGGCTGCAAAATCGTTAAGTAGCAAAGGGGCATCCGTCACACAAAAATCATTAGCTGCCAGTGTTTTATCACAAAGAAATTCACACAAGCAAACAGGTGCCGCTATGGAGAATAAAGCGTCTCAAGTATTGCGGAGCATCAAATACTCAACACAAACAAAAAGTTTTGCAGCAAGCGTTCTTTCACAGTCAAATAAGTCTCGATAAGTACTATAAAGGCGTGCCCCTACTTATGGTAGTAGAGGCACGCCTTTGGTCTACACCAACCCATCGACAAACTTTTCACCAGATCGGTCAGCGACCTTCAGCATTGAGTTTTAGCGTACAGGGTCATCATCTTCTAGATGTCCGAATGATCAATTATTGAGTACATAGCGATTTAGGATTATTTTCGGTATATAGGCTCCACGTCAGAAAGGGATACCTTAGCCATAAGTTTCCTTATTAACAGCTACTTCTCCGGCATTACCATCACATAAAGATAGACGCCGGGTCAGCAGAGTACCAAAGTCAATAATTTTCAATGCTTTGACTAGAGAAAGGATGCAAAAAACTGTAACTCTCTGACTCTAGCTTTCCTCTCCATTTTCTTCCTGGGGTCGAAAGTGCTTTTATAGTCGGTCAAAATTTTTCCTGTCTAACGCTGGCAGTTCGATTCTTTTGACTTTTCCTCTGGGATTGTTTTGCTCGGCTCTCCTTTTTTGTGCAATTGCTCCACCACCGACTGTTTGCCTTCTGCCTTGTCCGACGCTTCTACCTGCTCCGGTCCTAGAACCTGACTGACCCAATAGCGGATTTCGCTCAACGGCTTCAACTCTGCCTGCACCTGTTCCAGCTGCCGGGCAAATTCTGCGTGATCCGATTGCAGCTTGCTGTACTCCGCCTCCAGGGCATCCAGATTCACATTCAGGTCAATATGCTGCGCTTTCAAATAGCGATAGGCTTTGTTGTAGGCTTTCAGTTCTTCCTGGTGGCTCTCGGCAAAGGCGGCCTGCCGCTTCTTCCAGCCGATCTTCAGGTACTTGTCATGGATGGGCTTCTGCTCCTGGCAAACTGCAATGGCACTCTGAATCCCGGCAATGTCCTTCATACGCTTCTCGGCCTTTCGCATACCGGTACTGGCCTGGCTAGCTTTCTGTTTCACGCCGGACAGGACGGTGTTCAGCTGCTCCAGGGTCGAGATCTTATGCTGTTGGAGATAGACAACAGCCCTTGCCACATCCTTCAAATCCTTCAGGTCGCCCTTCTGCTGCCCGGACCAGGACCAGTCACTTCGTTCTGCTTTCCGTTGGTTCAGGTAATCATTGAGAAGAACTCCAAGGTCTGTGGGAGATGCCTCCTCTTTCAGCAGTTCTTTTTCTGATTGGATCAGTTCTTCAATCCAGTCCAGCAGGCCCCGAATGGTTTTACGAATGGCGGACAACATCTGATTGGATGCTTTAATGTCTCGGTTCAGATTGCCGATGTTGGTCTGAATGCCCCGCCGCTCCATCTGGGTCACCGCAGGTCCCATGTGAACGGTGGGGATCACGTCCAGACCCTGCCGCTCATAGGAGCGCAGGTCGAGCCGCTCCGGTCGGCCTTCCGCTTCCAGGTAACGGTTGACAGTATCGGCCCAGCCCTGCCGCCAGACTTCCGCATACTTCTGGTCGTTCCAGTCTACGGTATCTTCCTTGTGGCTTTTCCAGTTGCCGGACGGCAAACGGATACGTTCGCCGTTTTCATCCAGGTCGTACACCTTTCGGCTTTTGGGGAGCCACTTGCCTTGTTCATCCATAGCCCGGAGAGTCAGCATCACATGACAGTGAACATTGTGTCCGGGCGGGGCCGGATCATGGATAGCAAAGTCAGCGATCATCCCTTTGGAAACAAATTGTTTCTCGCAGTAGTCCCGGACCATCTGTGGGTACCGTTCCGGCGGGACTTCCTTAGGCAGGGCCAGTACAAATCGCCGAGCCAGCTGGGCATTCCATTGCTTTTCGGCAGCCTCCACCGAGTTCCAGAGGGTTTCCCGGTTGGCGTATTCCGGCGGGGCGTTGGAGGGCAGCATGATCTCGGTATACAGGATGCCGCGCTTGCCGGAGTAGTTTTTTGTTTTCTGATCGTACTCTGAAAACAACTTCTCTCCGCTCTGGTAAGCTGCACCTGCAACAGCTGATTGGCCCTTGCTGCGCTGAGTGATGGTGATTTGAAAATGCGGACACGGAATGGGTATCACCTCCCAAACAAAAAGACCGTTCTTTTGATGAACGGTCTGGAATCATATTCGGTTGTGCTCTCTGCCTTGGGATAGAGAGGGGTGTGCTTCGGCCCTGGGCGGGAGCTGCAAAAGGATAGCTGCGGAGCAGCGCAAGGAAAATGCAGTTTTCCTTGGGATGAAATCGGGATGGCGGACGGAATGCCAGCCCGGTTTCATCAAGCCGTCTGCAAGACCGCAATTGCACCGGAACGGTGTATAATTGCGCCCTCATCCTGAAGGGTCTGGAACGTTCCGGGCTTCTTGCAAATCGTGAATCATCTTAGCCAGGGCCAGCACAACCTCCTGCTGACGGAACGAAAGTTTCAGCAGCTCCATCACCTGGTTATCGGTCAGCTCTCCCGGGCAGATTAGGAAGCTCTCCAGCATTCCCCCGCGGGTGCAGAGACGATGGGTGCGGGCCTTGCGAGTCAACTCTGGTATCCGGTGCTCCAGCATTTTCTCCTGGTGCTGGTAGTAGCGGAGTTTCTGTTCGGCTTTTTCCTTTTGGTCTTTCATGCGGTCCAGTTTTTTACTCATAATCCTCCACCTCCTTGTTAAATGATCAAAGCGGCCGGCACTTCTCACCGAAGCACCTGCCGCTTTTGCGTCACTCATCATAAGTCTTTGTTTGGATCTGCTTTTCCGCCTCCTGCTGCACCAGCAGCCCCGCTGAGAAGCCAACCTTGAAGTGGCACTCGCTTTCCTCGCACTGGGCGATGGAGGATTGATCCAGGAGCGTTTCCACCAGGTCGTAGTCCTCCTTTGTCAGCTTCTGGGCCAACTGGTCCATAATTTTCTCGCAGGCTCTCAGTGCGTTCCGGTATTTTTCAGACTTCGGTACAACTGTTTCGCTGGGGTAAAAGTCTCCGTTATAAATCGCTTCCAGAATCATCGTCCTGTTCTCCCCTTCAACAGTAGATCATCTCGGCTTGGATGATCTCTTCCGCCCGGCTTCGGATGGAGTTCATCCCCTGCACCCAGCGCATCGGGTCGTTTGCTTTCAACTCCTCGGTGATACCTTCAGCCTCTGCCATCTGCCGGATGATGAGGCTGCACCGTTCCATAGCCTGCTCATTCAGGTCGGCCAGCACGGTATAAAGGTTCCCGGACAAAAGCAGTGACTGATACAGGATCGGTCTGTGATGTTTTAGATACGCTTTATGGAGCCGCCCCCAGCGGCCAATGGGGCGGTTTTCTTCCGGCAATTCCAGAACCGGGAGATAATAGTCTCCTTTCAGCTGATACCAGATGCCGTGTTCCTGGATGGTCTGTCTCAGTTCTTCCATAGTCTGCTCCTTTCTGTTTTGCTGCTGCCTTCTTTCAGCCTCATTATAGCAGGGCCGCTGTGCGGAAAGGAAGGATGTCGAATCTGTAATTTTCAGCGCTCCTGACTGCGTTGGCGCCTTTTATGCCACTGCTCCAAAAGCTTCAGAATGGTTTCCTCCATCTGCCGCGGCGTGTAGGACCTCGGAAAGTATTTCCGGATGGCTTCGTTTTTCAAGGTCAGCTGGTCCAGCTGGGTGTTCTTCATGGCATCCAGCATGGCGTTATAGCTGCATGCCCCCGCCCTGCTTAGCCTCTTTATACGCTGGGCCTGGGACAGTGACGGCGGGTGCTTGCTGTCCTCCATAGCCTGCAAAAAATCCCGCTGTTCATCAGCTGTCAGATAGGACAGCTCCACAGCGGGATTGAAAGAGATTTTCTTTTGGTCTACCAGTTCCAGCAGTTCAGGAATCAGGTGGGTGAGGCGGATATAGCGCTGAATATTCCGGGCGTTGTCGCCCGCTTCTTGCGCCACAAGGTCTCTTGAAGTCACGCCACGCAACTTCTGGCCAACTTGGCTCAAAGTTAAATCCGTCCTGGCTCCCTGGTGTTTGAGGACTTCCATCTTCATCTTGTAGGCAAAGGCTCGCTCACTGGGGCGGATAGTCTCCCGCTGCAAATTGCTCTCCACCATCTGCAGGATGGCCTGGTCGTCGTCCAGCTGGCGAACAATGACCGGCAGAGTTTTCATGCCAGCCAGCCGAGCTGCGTGCTGCCGCCGATGTCCTGAGATGATTTCATAGCCGCCTTCTGCCCGGGGCCGGACAATCAGCGGATTCAATACGCCGAACCGAGCCATGCTCTCCACTGTTTTCAGCATGGCCTCATCGTCCATCACCTTAAAGGGATGATCTTTGAAGGGGTGGAGTTCTGCCACAGGAACCTGTTGAATCTGTTCTCCCTGTGCAGCAGTCTCCGGTTTCTTTTTCAACATAGGGCACCACCTCCTGTGAAAAACAAGGCTCCGGGCATTTGCCCAGAGCCGTGAACTTGGTTTGTTCCGGCCTCTCCCGCCCGGAAAGGAAAGGATGAGTCTCGTTCTACTCTGTATGGTTCTATCATTCTTATTAGGGTGTAGATTCTACACTTCTGGAAGTGTAAAACCTACACCGCCGGAAGTGAACTTCCGACACTTCCAGAATCGTCATCCCAGGGCATCCATGAAGGTCTTCACATAGATCAGGCTGGGCCGGCCCTGGCCCTGCCGCCTGCGCTCGATGAGGTCGGCCTTCTCGTCCAGCTCCCGCAGCAGGCCCACCGCCTTTTTGTTGCTGCACCCCAGATGCTCCATGATGGCCTCCACCGTGAAAATGATATACACCCTCCCTTCTTCATCCTTCCACCCGTTCTTCATCGAGAGTCCCATCCGGTCCAGCAAAAGGCCATAGAGGACCTTGGCCTCCACCGAAATCCCCCGGAACCGGCTGTCTGTGAACAGCGCCTTGGGAAACCGGTAGAAAGAAAAGATGTTTGCCTGCTCACCATAAAAGAAATCACCCATACGCGCACCTCCTGGCTTTCGCCGTCTTTCTGTTGTGGACAAAATAAAAAAGCGTCTGCGGTTTTTGAAACACGCAAACGCTTTACGGGACAAATCAAAACGGAGGCAGCTTTCACTGCCTCCGTCTGAGATTTTAATTTAAATCTAAATTGACCGAGAGGGTCATATCCTTCCAGGAACTGTGACGAAATGGGTAATCAGCCCGTTTGCACCAGGCAGAAGCCTCACAAAACGTCACATCATGATCGAAGGAAAGATAGCTCTTATTTCCTCGGGTTTTTAATAGCAGCCTGAGCAGCGGCCAGACGGGCGATGGGCACACGGAAGGGAGAGCAGCTGACGTAGTCCAGGCCGATGTTATGGCAGAACTCGACCGAAGAGGGGTCGCCGCCGTGCTCGCCGCAGATGCCCAGGCCCAGGTCGGGACGGGTGGCGCGGCCGTCGGTGGCAGCCATCTTGACCAGCTTGCCCACGCCGACCTGATCCAGGTGCTGGAACGGATCGCTCTCGTAGATCTTGTGGTCGTAGTAGGCGCCCAGGAACTTGGCGGCGTCGTCACGGCTGAAGCCGAAGGTCATCTGGGTCAGGTCGTTGGTGCCGAAGCTGAAGAACTCGGCCTCCTTGGCGATCTCGCCGGCGGTCAGAGCGGCGCGCGGGATCTCGATCATGGTGCCGACCTGGTACTTCATGTCGACGCCGGCCTCGGCGATCAGCTTGTCGGCGGTCTCGACCACCACGTCCTTGACGAACTTCAGCTCCTTGACCTCGCCCACCAGGGGGATCATGATGTGCGGGGTGATCATCTTGCCGGTCTCAGCGCTGACCTTCAGGGCAGCCTTGATGACGGCACGGGTCTGCATGACGGCGATCTCGGGGTAGGTGACAGCCAGACGGCAGCCGCGGTGGCCCATCATGGGGTTGAACTCATGCAGGCTCTCGACGACGTTCTTCAGCTCCTCGAAGGTCATGCCCATGTCCTTGGACAGCTCGGCGATGTCCTCGTCCTTGCTGGGCAGGAACTCGTGCAGAGGGGGATCCAGGTAGCGGATGGTCATCGGGCGCTCGCCCATGATCCGGTACATGGCCTCGAAGTCGCTCTGCTGATAGGGCTCGACCTTGGCCAGGGCAGCCTCGCGCTCCTCAACGGTGCGGGCGCAGATCATCTCGCGGACGGCCTTGATGCGGTCCTCGGCGAAGAACATGTGCTCGGTGCGGCACAGGCCGATGCCCTCGGCGCCCATATCCACAGCCTGCTGTGCGTCGCGGGGGTTGTCGGCGTTGGTCATGACCAGCATCTGGCGGGCAGCGTCGGCCCAGCCCATGAAGCGGTTGAAGTTCTTGTTGCCGGTGGCAGCCACGGTGGGGATCTGCTCGGCGTAGATATTGCCGGTGGAGCCGTCGATGGAGATCCAGTCGCCGCCCACGAACTTGTGGCCGTTGATCTCGAAGGTCTTGGCCTCCTCGTCGATCTTGACGTCGTTGTCGTTGCCGCAGCCGGAAACGCAGCAGGTGCCCATGCCGCGGGCGACGACGGCAGCGTGGCTGGTCATGCCGCCGCGGACGGTCAGGATGCCCTGAGACACCTGCATGCCCACGATGTCCTCGGGAGAGGTCTCCAGACGGACCAGGACGACCTTCTTCATCTTGCCGGACTTGACCATCTCCTCAGCCTCCTCGGCGGTGAAGACGATCTGGCCGCAGGCAGAACCGGGAGAAGCGGCCAGGCCCTTGCCCACGACCTCGGCGGCCTTCAGGGCAGCGGCGTCGAACTGGGGATGCAGCAGGGTGTCCAGCTGCTTGGGCTCCACGCGCAGGACAGCCTCCTGCTCGGTGATCATGCCCTCGTCCACCAGGTCGCAGGCGACCTGCAGGGCGGCCTGCGCGGTGCGCTTGCCGTTACGGGTCTGCAGCATATACAGGTGGCCGTCCTCGATGGTGAACTCCATGTCCTGCATATCGCGGAAGTACTTCTCCAGACGGTTGGCGATGTCCACGAACTCCTCGTAGACCTCGGGCATCTGGTCCTTCAGGTGGCTGATGGGGGACGGAGTGCGCACGCCGGCGACGACGTCCTCGCCCTGGGCGTTGATCAGGTACTCGCCCATCAGCTTCTTGGCGCCGGTGGCGGGGTCGCGGGTGAAGGCGACGCCGGTGCCGGAGCGGTCGCCGGAGTTACCGAAGGCCATCTGCTGGACGTTGACAGCGGTGCCCCACTCGTAGGGGATCTCGTTCATCTTGCGGTAGACGTTGGCGCGGGGGTTGTCCCAGCTGCGGAACACGGCCTTGACGGCCTCGACCAGCTGCTCCTTGGGGTCCTGGGGGAAGGGACGGCCCTCGTTGTCCTCATAGATCTTCTTGAAGACGGCGACCAGAGCCTTCAGGTCCTCGGCAGTCAGGTCAGCGTCGGACTTATAGCCCTTCTCTTCCTTCATCTTGTCGATCTCGACCTCGAACAGGCTCTTGGGGACCATCATGACGACGTCCGCAAACATCTGCACAAAGCGGCGGTAGCAGTCATACGCAAAGCGGGGGTTGCCGGTCTTTTTGGCCAGGCCTTCGACGGCCTCGTCGTTCAGGCCCAGGTTCAGGATGGTGTCCATCATGCCGGGCATGGACTGGCGGGCGCCGGAACGGACGGACACCAGCAGGGGGTTGGAGTTGTCGCCGAACTTCTTGCCGGTGATCTCCTCCAGGCCCTTGACGTGCTCAAAAATGTCGGCGACCAGGGCGTCGTTCAGCTGACGGCCGTCGGCGTAGTACTGGGTGCAGGCCTCGGTGGTGATGGTGAAGCCCTGGGGCACGGGCATGCCGGCTGCGGTCATCTCAGCCAGGCCCGAGCCCTTGCCGCCCAGGATATTCTTCATCGTGGTCTTATCGCCGCCAAAGGCGTCGTTTCCCTCGCTGAAGTAGTAGATATACTTTTTGCTCATGGATTCATTTACCTCCCGTTTTGATTGGTGCCGGGCGCTTTGCTGCCCGGCGGTACAGCCATCGTTCGTTTTTTGCGTAACGTACTGCGTGCAAAAATATTATACCAGACAAACGCCGCAAAATCCAGTTATTCAAAGCTGAAATCTGCTGATTTTGTTTACACAAATTTGTGCATTTCCCTTGAAAAAACAAGGCTTTTACGTTAATATATAGTGGGATAGGTTCGGGACCCATCCCGCCTTGTATCCAATACCCTTCCGCCCCGGCGCCGCCGGGGCTTTTGCCGGGGCATCCCCCGGCCTGCATTTGGAGGTATCTATATGGCTATGGAAAGCAGGAACGACACCGCCCAGGCCCTGGCCGCCGCCCGCCGGGCGCTGGACCAGGCCGAGGCCGCCCGCGAGGCGGTGCTGCTGCGTCACATCGCAAACGGCGTGCAGATCGACAGCCGCACCGTCTCGATCGACGAGACGGTGCAGATCGCGCCGGGGGCGGTCATCCTGCCCGGCACCATCCTGCGGGGCAGCACCGTCATCGGGCCGGGCTGCGTCATCGGCCCCAACGCCCTCATCGAGGACAGCACCGTGGGCGCCGGCACCACCGTCAACGCCAGCCAAGTCTACGCATCCCAGATCGGCCCCCACAACAACATCGGGCCCTTCACCCATGTGCGGGCGGGCACCGCCACCGACTACGGCGTCCATCTGGGGGCCTATGTGGAGACCAAGAACTCCCGCTTTGCCCGGGGCAACACCGTCAGCCACCTGACCTACATCGGGGACAGCGACGTGGGCAAATACTGCAACTTCGGCTGCGGCACCGTCACCTGCAACTACGACGGCCAGAGCAAGTACCGCACCACCATCGGGGATTACTGCTTCATCGGCTGCAACACCAACCTGGTGGCGCCGGTGACGGTGGGGGACGGCGCCTACACCGCCGCCGGCAGCACCGTCACCCAGGACGTGCCCGCCGGGGCCCTGGCCATCGAACGGGGCCGCCAGGCCAACGTGGAGGGCTGGGCCGTCCCCAAGATGGAGGCCTACATCGCCAAAAAACAGCGTCTGGAAGCCGAGCAGGCCGGTCAGGACTGACCCGCCGCCGCGCTCCCAGCATCCCACAGGACTAGGGTGTATCTGAGAAGTCAAAAATGCTGAACCATTCGCCAGAAAGGTGCAGATGCAAGGCGCATGAGCGCCGCACTCCTCCATGGAATGCAAGCGAATGCAACGCAGCAGATGCGCCTTTCTGGTAGAATGGGACAGTGTTGAGGAGTTTTCAGATACACCCTAGGCTGTGCACCGGCTTGAAAGGTGTACGGCCCGTTCCTTTTTGTCCGTCTGAAACCCTTCTGCATACGATACGAACAGGACACACTATGACTGCAAACGACATCTGGTTGATCGCCGGCCTGGGCAACCCCGAGGCCAAATACGAGGGCACCCGCCACAACACCGGCTTCGCCGCCCTGGACTACCTGGCCGGCAAGTGGGGCATCCCTGTCTCCAAGGCCAAGTTCCAGGGCCTGTGGGGCCAGGGCGAGGTGGACGGCCGCAAGGTCTGCCTGCTCAAGCCCCTCACCTATATGAATCTGTCGGGCGACTCCATCGCCCCCCTGGCCGCCTTTTTCAAGATCCCGCCCAGCCACGTCATCGTCCTCTGCGACGACGTGACCCAGGCCCCCGGCAAGCTGCGCATCCGGCCCTCGGGGTCGGCGGGGGGCCACAACGGCCTGAAGAGCATCATCGCCCGGCTGGGGACCGACGCCTTCCCCCGCATCCGCATCGGCGTGGGGGAAAAGCCCCGCCCCGACTACGACCTGGCCGACTGGGTGCTGGGGCGCTTCCCGGAAGAGGACGCCAAGGCCGTGGCCGGCCGCTGGCCCGACGTGGAGGCGGCCGCCCGCCTGCTGATGGCCGGCAAACTGGCCGAGGCCCAGAACAAATACAACCGCTGACGCTGGGACGCCAGCGATCCCTGGAGAGGTCCGGGCTGCCGGCCCGGACGAATGTTGCGAGGTGAACGCCCCATGTATGAGGCCCTGTTGAAGCAAACCGCCGAATACCAGAAGATCGCCGCCAGCCTGGCCTCGCCGGGCCCGGCGGCGCTGTTTGGCCTGCCCCCCGCCGGGCGGGCGCTGGTCTATGCCCTGCTGGCCCGCGACCTGGAGCACCCTCTGTGCATCGTGACCCCCGGCGAGGCCGAGGCCACCCACTTTGCCGCCGACCTCAACACCCTGGGGGTGGCGGCGGATGTCTTTCCCCCGCGAGACTTCATGCTCCGCCCGGTGGAGGGGGCGGGCCGCGAATACGAGTACCGCCGCCTGTCGGTACTGGGCGCCCTGGCGGGAGGGCGGCTGAAGGCCGTCTGCGTCCCCGTCGAGGCCCTGCTGCAGTACACCGTGCCCCGGGCCGAGTTCATGGCCAACACCCTGACCCTCAAGCCGGGGATGTCCTTCTCCCGGGACGCGCTGGTCCGGCAGCTGTTTGCGGCGGGCTACATCCGCCGCAGCCAGGTGGAGGGGCCCGGCCAGTTCAGCGTCCGGGGCGACATCGTGGACATTTATCCCCCGGATATGCACGCCCCGGCCCGCCTCGAGTTCTGGGACGAGGAGATCGACTCCATCTCCTCCTTCGATTTGATGAGCCAGCGGCGGGACGCCTCCCTGAGCAAGATCTACCTCTCCCCCGCCCGGGAGGTGCTGTTCGGCAGCTGCGAGGAGACCGCCGCGGCCCTGCGCGCCGCCGCCCAAAAAGCCCGGGGCAAGCGCCGCGCCGCCCTGGAGCAGGCCATGGCCCCCGATCTGGCCCAGCTGGACGCCGGCCAGATGCCCGAGGCCATGGACAAATACTACGGCATCCGCTACCCCCAGCCCGCCACCCTGCTGGACCACCTGGACGCGCCCCTGCTCATCCTGGATGAGGTGGGCGGCATCCGGGACGCCCAGAAAGCCGCCGAGTACCGCCGCGGCGAGGAGCTGACCGGCCTGCTGGAGGAGGGCATCCTCTGCCCCGGCCTGGACGTGCTGTACCTGACCATGGCCGACCTGGCCGCGGCCGCCGGGAAATACCCCGCCCTCCTGTGCGAAAACTTTCTGCGGGGGATGAACGAGTTCAAGCTCAAGGACCTCATCAACGCCGAGGCCCACGTCTCCCCCAGCTGGAACGGGGAGCTGCGCAGCCTGCTGGAGGACCTGGACCCCCTGGTCCAGCAGGGGTACGCCGTCACCCTCTATTCCGGCACCCCCAAGGGCGCGGCCGCCCTCACCCGGGACCTGACCGACAAGGGCTACACCGTCAGCATGAGCCGGGACATCCGGCCCTCGCCGGGGCTGGTGCAGGTGCTGCCGGGCCACCTGAACGCCGGCTGCACCCTGCCCTTTGCCCGCTGCGCCGTCCTGACCAGCCGCCGCCACGGCGTGGACGAAGCCGCCGGGGCCGCCGCCAAAAAGCGCAAAAAGAACAAGGACGCCCTGTCCAGCCTGGCCGACGTCAAGCCGGGGGACTATGTGGTCCACCAGAGCCACGGCATCGGCATGTACGCCGGCATCCAGCGGCTGGAGGTCCAGGGCGCCACCAAGGATTACCTCAAGATCCAGTATTCCGGCTCGGACGTGCTGTATGTGCCGGTCACCCAGCTGGACCTGCTCAGCCGCTACACGCCCCCCGGCGACGAGGACAAGGTCCGCCTGGCCAAGCTGGGCGGCGCCGAGTGGCAGCGCACCCGCGCCCGGGTCAAAAAAGCCACCGAGGAGATGGCCCAGGAGCTGATCGAGCTCTACGCCCGCCGCAAGCAGGCCAGGGGCTTCGCTTTCCCCCCGGACGGCGAGTGGCAGCAGGACTTCGAGGCCCGTTTTGAGTACGACGAGACCGAGGACCAGCTGGCCGCCACCGCCGAGATCAAAAACGACATGGAGCACGCCTGGCCCATGGACCGGCTGCTCTGCGGGGACGTGGGGGTCGGCAAGACCGAGGTGGCCCTGCGGGCCGCCTTCAAGTGCGTGATGGGTGGCAAACAGTGCGCCATCCTGGCCCCCACCACCCTGCTGGCCTGGCAGCACTACAACACCATCCTCTCCCGGATGGAGGCTTTCCCGGTCCGGGTGGAGCTGCTGTCCCGCTTCCGCACTGCCAAACAGCAGAAGGAGGCCCTGCGCAGCCTGCAGGCCGGCAGCGCTGACATCGTGGTGGGCACCCACCGGCTGCTGTCCAAGGACGTCCGCTTCCACGACCTGGGGCTGGTCATCATCGACGAGGAGCAGCGCTTCGGCGTCCGCCACAAGGAAAAGCTGAAGCAGAGCTTCATCGGGGTGGATATGCTCACCCTGTCCGCCACCCCCATCCCCCGCACCCTCAGCATGGCCATGAGCGGCATCCGGGATATGTCCACCATCGAGGAACCCCCCTTCGAGCGCCAGCCGGTGGAGACCTTTGTGCTGGAATACAACGAGGTCATCCTGGCCGAGGCCATCAAAAAGGAGCTGGCCCGGGGCGGGCAGGTCTACTACCTGCACAACCGGGTGGACAACATCGAGACCACCGCCGCCCGGGTCCAGCGGATGGCCCCCGGGGCCCGGGTGGGCATCGCCCACGGCAAAATGACCGAGGAAGAGTTGAACCCCGTCTGGGAAAAGCTGCTGAATGGTGAGCTGGACGTGCTGGTCTGCACCACCCTGATCGAAACGGGCATCGACGTGCGCAACTGCAACACCCTGATCATCGAGGATGCCGACCGGATGGGCCTGGCCCAGCTGTACCAGCTGCGGGGCCGGGTGGGCCGCAGCGGCCGCAAGGCCTACGCCTACTTCACCTTCCGCCGGGACAAGACCCTGTCCGACATCGCCCAGAAGCGGCTGTCCGCCATCCGGGAGTTTACCGCCTTCGGCTCGGGCTTCCGCATCGCCATGCGGGACCTGCAGATCCGGGGCGCGGGCAACCTGCTGGGCCACAGCCAGCACGGCCATATGGAGGCCGTGGGCTACGACCTCTATATGAAGATGCTCAACCAGGCCATCGCCGCCGCCCGGGGCGAGCCGGTCCAGCGGGACAAGAGCGAGTGCCTGGTGGACCTGCGGGTGGACGCCTATATCCCCGAGCGGTATATCCCCGACGGCCCGGGCCGGATCGAGGCCTACCGCCGCATCGCCGCCGTCCAGAACCCCGCCGACGCCGCCGACGTGCTGGACGAACTGATCGACCGCTACGGCGACCCGCCGGCCTCGGTCAGCGACCTGGTGAACGTCTCCCTCGTCCGGGTGCTGGCGGCATCGGTGGGGGTGTACGAGGTCACCCAGAAAAAGGACCTGCTGACCCTCTCGCTGGAAAAGCTGGATCTACCCATGATCCGCGGCCTGCTGGCCGCCTTCGACGGCCGGGTGACCGCGGGGGCCGGGGCCAGGCCCTACCTGTCGGTCCGCCTGCGGGAGGAGGAAAAGCCCCTCGAGCTGCTGCAGCAGCTTTTGCAGGCCATGGCCGCCATCCAGGACAAAACCGCTACCCCTTCGGCCCCAAACCCTTGACGCGCCCCGCCCGCCGGGTTTATACTGAGGGAGCTATCCGCTCAAAAAACAGCAAAGGAGCATACCGCACATGAAACAAAAACTGCTCGCGCTGGCCAGTGCGCTGGCGCTCTGCTTATCCCTGGCCGGCTGCCATATCTCCACCCCCGCTACGGTGGGCGCCATCGGCGGGCAGGAGATCGGCTCGGGCCTGTACCTGTTGGCCCAGTTCGACGCCTACCAGCAGGCCGCCCAGTACGCCGGAGAGGACCAGGACCCCGCCAGCGTCAAATCCTTTTTGAACGAGACCATCACCCCCGACGGGGGCGAGGCCGTCACCGTCAGCGACTTTGTGGCCCAGACCACCCTGGAGGAGCTGCGCCGCTATGTGGCGGTGGAAGCCCGGTTTGCCGAGCTGGGCGGCGAGCTGGACCCCGCCTACACCGCCCAGGCTGACAGCTACACCGACCAGCTGCTGCAAAACTACGGCAGCCTCTACGCCGCCAACGGCATCGGGGAGGACACCATCCGCAACTACGAATACAACCTGGCCAAGCAGACCGCCCTCATCGACCTGATCTACGGCCAGGAGGGCGAGACCCCCCTCACCGACGAGGAGCTGACCGACCATCTCCAAAACGAGATGCTCTACCTCCGCTACGCCACCGTCCCCCTCTACAACACCTCCACCTTCGCCTTTGCGGACGAGGACCAGAACGCCGAGATGCGCCGCCTGGCCCAGGAGGCCGCGGCGGCCAGCACCCCCGACACCTTTGACCAGGTGGTGGCGGACGCCCTGCCCGGCATCTACGCCGTGCTGGACGCCGAGCTCACCGCCGAGGACGCCGCCGCCCAGCTCAGCTCCAGCTTCCTGAGCCGCAGCCAGATGGACGGCACCTTCTCCGAGGAAGCCGCCGCCACCCTGGGCGGCCTTGGCATCGGCGAGGCCGCGGCGGTGGACTACGGCGCCACCTCCCTGCTGATCGCCATGCGTCTGGACCCCCTCGAGACCATGACCCTGGACACCCTGCGGGCCACCATCCTGTCGGATATGGGCGCCGCCCTGGTGGACGCGGACATGGCCGCCGCCGGCGAAGCCCTGACCGCCAACCTGGACCAGAGCGCCATGAACAAGCTGCCCGCCTCCCGCATCAAAATGAGCGTCTGATCTCCGTCCTGCCTGTCCTGTCCGTCCGAGCCGTCGGCCGGGCAGGACTTTTTCTCGCCTCCCCGCCGGGCCGGACGGAACGCATACGTTTTGGGAATGTTCGAACATGAAAACGAAGTATTCGACATTCCCGCCCGGATGCGCTACAATAGAGCCATCAAACCACTGCATCAACGAATGGAGGCAGAAACAATGGCAGTCAAACAGACAGCCGGGCGGGACCAGCTCGGCGCATTCGCTCCCAAGTTTGCCCAGCTCAACGACGACGTCCTTTTCGGCGAGGTATGGAGCCGGGAAGATAAGCTCTCCCTCCGGGACCGCTCCCTGGTCACGGTGGTCTCCCTGCTTTCGCAGGGGCTGGTGGATTCTTCCTTCCAGTTCCACCTGATGAGCGCCAAAAAGAACGGCATCACCCGCTCCGAGATCGCGGAGATCATCACCCACGCGGCCTTTTACGCCGGGTGGCCCAAGGCCTGGGCCGCCTTCCGGATGGCCAAGGAGGTCTGGGCCGACGAGGAGGCCCAGGAGCCGGAGGGCGGCCTGTTCGGCCTGGGCGCCCCCAACGACGCTTATGCCGCCTACTTCGTGGGCCAGAGCTACCTGAAGCCCCTCGGCGGCGAGAACGGCGTCTTTGCCGCCAACGTCACCTTTGAGCCGGGCTGCCGCAACAACTGGCACATCCATCACGCGGCCAAGGGCGGCGGGCAGATCCTGCTGTGCACCGCCGGCCGCGGCTGGTACCAGGAATGGGGCAAGCCGGCCCAGCCGCTGGCCCCCGGCGACACGGTGGTCATCCCCCCCGAGGTCAAGCACTGGCACGGCGCAGCCAAAGACAGCTGGTTCTCCCACGTGGCCCTCGAGGTGCCCGGCGAGGACACCCGCAACGAGTGGTGCGAGGCCGTCTCCGACGAGGAATACGCCCGCCTGGGCTGAAGGACGGCGCTCTGCGGCGCGGCTTAATGTAAAAGAATCGTAAAATATAGGTAAAAGTACGGCGATAGGCAGCGGTTTCCAGCGTGGGACCGCTGCTTTTTTGTATGCCTGCCGCGGGCAGCGCCTTTTGGCGCGACATTATTCTTGCAAAACAGATATAAATCAAGTAAAATAGATGTAAGATTTTCGTGCATCGGTGCGTGCAGAAAGTCTCAGCTCTTGGATGTTTTGCGGCTTCGGCCCGACAGGGGCGTTTCGTTTCCCGTCCCGGGGCCGCTCAAGGCCGGACTGCGGCCTGCGCCGCCCCGCTGGACCTGCCGAAAGGAGTCTGTATCAATTTTATGGATCTGTCATTTACCTCGTTCTGGGGGCAGCTGGCCGGCAACCCGATCCTGATCATCACAGTGCTGTTCACACTGGGGGTCATCTTCGTCAACGGCTGGACCGATGCGCCCAACGCCATCGCCACCTGCGTCACCACCCGGTGCCTCGGTGTGCGCCAGGCCATCTGGATGAGCGCCTTTTTCAACTTTCTCGGCGTGTTCGTCATGACCCAGATCAACAGCTCGGTGGCCTCCACCATCAGCAACATGGTGGACTTTGGCTCCGACACCGGCAGCGCCCTGATCGCCCTGTGCGCGGCGCTGCTGTCCATCGTGGTCTACAGCGTGGGCGCGTCCATCTTTGGCATCCCCACCAGCGAGAGCCACAGCCTGATCGCCGGCCTGTCCGGCGCGGCCATCGCCATCCAGGGGGGCGTGGGCGGCATCAACTTCAACGAGTGGGTCAAGGTGCTGTACGGCCTGGCCCTCAGCCTGCTGCTGGGCTTTGCCACCGGCTGGATCATCTGCAAGCTGGTCACCGTCCTGTGCCGCAACATCGAGCTGCGGGCCGCCAACCGCTTTTTCCGCGTGGCCCAGATCGCCGGCGCCGCGGGCATGAGCTTCATGCACGGCGCCCAGGACGGCCAGAAGTTCATCGGCGTGCTGTTCCTGGGGCTGGCCTTTGCCCATGGCCAGGGCTCGGTGGCCGGCATGGAGATCCCCGTCTGGCTGATGCTGCTGTGCAGCGTGGTCATGGCCCTGGGCACCAGCGTGGGCGGCGAAAAGATCATCAAGTCGGTGGGCATGGACATGGTCAAGCTGGAGCGGTACCAGGGCTTCTGCGCCGACCTGGCGGGCGCGCTCTGCCTGCTGTATTCCAGCCTGCTGGGCATCCCGGTGTCCACCACCCACACCAAGACCAGCGCCATCATGGGCGTGGGCGCGGTCAAGCGTCTGTCCGCCATCAACTACGGCGTCGTCAAGGATATGATGCTGACCTGGATCTTCACCTTCCCCGGGTGCGGCCTCATCAGCTTTGTCATGGCCAAGGTATTCATGCAGATCTGGTAACATAAAAGGAGTAAGCAATTATGTCGAAAAAGCAGGACGCCATTTATTTTGACAATTTTATCGAGTGCGCCGGTTTTGCCAGCAAGGCTGCCCTGATGCTGAAGGACATTTTCCGCAGCTTTGACCCGGCCCGGATGCCCCAGTGGATGGACCAGATCCACGACATCGAGCACGCCGCCGACAAATGCCGCCACGGCATGACCGACAAGCTGGCCAAGGCCTTTATCACCCCCATCGAGCGGGAGGACATCTCGGCCCTGAGCACCAACATCGACACCCTGACCGACAAGATCGAGGAAGTCTGCATGCGGGTGTACATCCACAACATCCAGAGCATCCGCCCCGACGCCATCAATATGCTGGACGTGGTGATCCGCGGCTGCGAGGAAGTCTGCAAGATGCTCGAGGAGTTTGCCGACTTCCGCCACTCCAAAAAGCTGAAGGAGTACATCATCCACATCAACTCCCTGGAGGAGGAGAGCGACCGCCTGTTCATCGCCAATATGCGCCAGCTGCACGTGGAACCGGGGCTGGACATCCGCGAGATCATGGCCTGGGAGGAGATCTACACCTACCTGGAAAAATGCGCCGACGCCTGCGAGGAGATCGCGGACAGCGTCGAGAACGTGGTCATGAAGAACTCCTAAAGTCGTAGCAACCAAAAGGGCCGGCCCCGCACAATGGGGCCGGCCCTCTTTTTTGTTTACAGTGCCTGTTCCGATCCGGGCCCGCCCGGCATCTGCCAGGCGAAGTGGTCGGTGTGGAGCCAGGTCTCGGCTTCCTCGCTCAAAGGCTCGCCCAGCTCCTCCCGGTAGAGGGCCAGGACGTCGGCGTTCTCGTGGCTGAAGCGGACGGCGCTGGCCCGGTCCAGGCCATACAGCACCTGGCCCCGCTCGTGGGCCCGCTCGACGTCGTCGCAGTGGATAGGCTGGCCGCCGCCGCCCGCGCAGCCGCCGGGGCAGGCCATGATCTCCACAAACTGGACCTGCACCTCGCCCTTGACGATGGCCTCGCACAGGGCCCGGGCGTTGCCCAGGCCGCTGGCCACCGCCACCCGGACGGTGCTGCCGGCGATGTCGAACTCCGCTTCCCGCCAGGCGCGGGCATCCCCGCGGCGGGCCTCCCGCACGCTGCGGAAGGCGTCGGGCCGGGGGTTGGTCCCGGTCACACGGTAATAGGCGGTGCGCAGGGCGGCCTCCATGACGCCGCCGGTGGCGCCGAAGATGACGCCCGCGCCGGTGTAATCCCCCAGCAGCCGGTCGAAGGGGGCCTCCAGCACCGAGGCCACCGGCACGTGCTCCGACCGCAGCAGCCGGACCACCTCCCGGGTGGTCAGGACGTAGTCCACATCGGGGACGCCTTCGGCATTGCGCATGGTGGGCAGGTCGCGCTCCGCTTTTTTGGCCACGCAGGGCATGATGGACACGCAGCAGATCTTCTCGGGGGCCACCCCGATCCGCCGGGCGAACCAGTTCTTGACCACCGCGCCGAACATCTGCTGGGGGCTCTTGGCGGTGGACAGCTGGCCCACCAGCTGGGGGAACTGGCTCTTGACGAACCGCACCCACCCGGGGCAGCAGCTGGTGAACATGGGGTACTGCTCCAGCTCCCCTTTGCCCAGCCGGTCCAGGAACTCGGCGCTCTCTTCCATGATGGTCAGGTCGGCGGAGTAGCTGGTGTCGAACACATAGTCAAAGCCCACCTGCCGCAGCGCGCCGGCCAGCCGGTTGACGTTGGCCTGCTCGGGCTCCAGCCCAAAGGCCTCGCCCCAGGCGGTGCGGACCGCCGGCGCGATCTGGACCACCGTGACCGTCTCGGGGTCCTCGATGGCCCGCAGCACCGCCTGGACGTCGTCCCGCTCCCGCAAAGCGCCCACCGGGCAGTGGGTGATGCACTGGCCGCACAGCGAGCAGTCGGCCTCCCGGATGGTGCGGTTTTCCGACACGTTGACCCGGGTGTGGCTGCCGGTGGCCACCAGGTCCCAGACGTTCAGGCTCTGGACCTTGTCGCAGATCTGGATGCAGCGCATGCACTCGATGCACTTGGTGGTGTCCCGGATCAGGGGGAAGGTGCGGTCCCAGCGGCGCAGTTTTTCGGCCGGCAGGTTTTCCCGGAAGGGGTTGGACACCAGGCCCAGGTCGTTGGACAGGGTCTGCAGCTCGCAGTTGCCGCTGCGCACGCAGAGGGCGCACTTGGAGTCGTGCCGGCTGAGGATCAGCTGCAGGTTGGTGCGCCGGGCCAGCCGGACCCGGGCGTTGTTGGTGTGGATGGCCATGCCCTCGGCCACCACGTTGTTGCAGGCGGGGATGAGCTTGTCCTCCCCTTCCACCTCGACGCAGCACAGCCGGCAGGCGCCGATCTCGTTGATCCCTTTCAGGTAGCACAGGTGGGGGATATGGATCCCGGCCGAGAGGGCGGCGTCCAGGATGGTGGTCCCTTCCGGCACGCAGATGGTCCGGCCGTCGATGTTCAGTGTTACCATTTGATATTTCTTCCTCCCTTAAACACGCCGTAGCCGAAGTGGTCGCAGCGCAGGCAGCGGCTGCACTCCTGCTGGCACTCTTCCTCGGTCATGCCGTCGGTCACCAGGCCAAAGTCGCCGGCGATGGCCTCGATGGGGCGGCCCCGCAGGTTGACCCGGCCGCAGGCCGGGGTGTTGGTCAGCTGGGGCGCGGGCACCTCCACGTCCACCGTGATGGTGTGGTGGTAGCCCAGGAAGCTGTCGATGTTGTCGGCTGCGACCTTGCCCGCCGCCACCGCGCGGATGACGGTGGCCGGCCCGGACACCGCGTCGCCGCCGGCGAACACGTTGCCGCTGCCCGGCACGAAGGAAGAGCTCTCGGCCTGGATGGCCCCCCAGCGGGTGCCGATGCCGCCCTCCTCAAAGGGCTTGGAGTGGATGGCCTGGCCGATGGCCACGATGACGTAGTCGCAGGGGATGCGGACCGGCGGGGTGGCGGCCTTCTGGGGCGCAGGGCGGCCGTCCCGGCCCACCCTGCCGATCAGCTGGGGCTGGGCCCACAGGGCCGCGGCGCGGCCGTTTTCGTCCACTTCGATGTGGTCGGGGGCGTGCAGGGGCAGGATCTCGCCGCCCTCCGCCTTGGCCTCGTCCACCTCTTCGGGCAGGGCGGTCATGTCCTCCACCCGGCGGCGGTAGACGCAGGTCACATGGGCGGCCCCCAGCCGCAGGCTGGTGCGGGTGGCGTCCATGGCCACGTTGCCGCCGCCGATCACCACCACCCGTTTGCCCGCCAGGTCGGGGACCCGGCCCTCGCCGATGTCCCGCAGCATCCGCACGGCGCTGACCACGCCCTGGCTGTCCTCGCCGGGGATGCGCAGCTTTTTGTCGTCGTGGGCGCCGATGGAGATGTACACCGCGTCGTACTGGGCCTTCAGCTGGTCCAGGCTCAGATCGGGGCCGCCCACCTCGGTGTCCATGACCGTCTCGACCCCGGTGTCCAGGATGTACTGGATGTCCTTGTCCAGCACGTCGGGGGGCAGGCGGTAGTCGGGGATGCCGTAGCGCAGCATCCCGCCCAGTTTGTGGCGCTGTTCATAGACCACGGCCCTGTGGCCCATCAGGGTGAGGAAGTAGGCCGCCGTCAGGCCGCCGGGGCCGCCGCCCACGATGGCCACCTTTTTGCCGGTGGGCTCGGCGCAGGGGGGCGGCTCGATGGGGCCGGCGTGGTCCACCGCATAGCGCTTGATGCCGCAGATGTTCACCGCGTCGTCCACCATGTGGCGGCGGCAGCGGGCCTCGCAGGGGTGCTCACAGACATAGCCGCACACCGCCGGGAAGGGGTTGTCCTTGCGGATCAGGCGGACGGCGTCCTCGCAGCGGCCCGCCTTGACCAGGGCGATGTAGCCGGGAACGTCCACATGGGCCGGGCAGACCACCGTGCAGGGGATGGAGTGCTGCAGCCCGCAGATGCAGCGGCCCCGCAGCAGGTGCTCCTCGTAGTCGTCCCGGAAGCCGCGCACCCCCTGCAGCACCATCCGGGCCGCCTCGTAGCCGATGGCGCAGTCGGCGGTGTCCGAGATGACCTGGGCCGTGCTCTCGATCCGGTCGATCAGATCAAGGCCCCCCTCGCCGTCCAGCACATCCTCCAGCATCATGGTCAGCTGGCCCAAGCCCACCCGGCAGGGCACGCACTTGCCGCAGGTCTGCGCATGGCACAGCCGCAGGAAATTCAGCGCCATATCCACCGGGCACAGGCCCAGCGGGCTGGAAGCGATCCGGCGCTCCATGTCCCGGTACAGCCCCTCCAGCACGCGCTGGGACTGGCGGGGCGTTTCGATCACCAGTCGTTTCAAAGGTCTTGTCCTCCTATCCTAAAGGAATTTGCAGTCTTTTCTCTCTTTCGGTCAAAATCATGCCGATCGGACGAAATCTTATCGTGCATTTTGACAGCCACATTTATTGTACCTGAAAAGTTTGCCAAAGGCAAGAATTTTGCAAAAAAGTCCCGCCAGGCGTTCTGCGCCGGGCGGGACAAAACAAAGGCAGGATAGGTCGGGATCGAGCGCCGGGCCTTACGCGCCCAGCCGGGCCTCCAGCCGCTGGCGGATGGCCTGGATGAAGGCTTCGCTGTCCACGGCGGTGGGGGTGACCCCCTCGGCCAGGGCGCACAGGTCCTTGGTCATGACGCCGTCGTTCAGGGTCTGGAGGCTGGCGGCTTCCAGCGCCTCGCCAAAGGCCACCAGGCCGGGCAGGCCGTCCAGCTCGCCCCGCTTTTTCAGGGCGCCGGACCAGGCAAAAATGGTGGCCATGGGGTTGGTGGAGGTCTTTTCGCCCTTCAGCCAGCGGTAATAGTGGCGGGTGACGGTGCCGTGGGCGGCCTCGTACTCGTACTTGCCGTCGGGGCTGACCAGGACGCTGGTCATCATGGCCAGCGAGCCGAAGGCGGTGGAGACCATATCGCTCATCACGTCGCCGTCGTAGTTCTTGCAGGCCCAGATGAAGCCGCCCTCGCTGCGGATGACCCGGGCCACGATGTCGTCGATCAGGCTGTAGAAGTAGGTGATGCCGGCGGCCTCGAACTGCTCCTTGTATTCGGCGTCGTAGATCTCCTGGAAGATGTCCTTGAAGGTGTGGTCGTACTTTTTCGAGATGGTGTCCTTGGCGCCGAACCACAGGTCCTGCCTGGCGTCCAGGGCGTAGGCAAAGCAGCTGCGGGCAAAGCTGGCGATGGAGCTGTCCTTGTTGTAGGAACCCTGCAGTACGCCGGGGCACTCGAAATCGTAGATGACGGCCTCCTGCTTCGAGCCGTCCTCGCCGGCAAAGCGCAGCTCGGCCCGGCCAGGGCCCGGCACCCGGAACTCGGTGCACTTGTACACGTCGCCGTAGGCGTGGCGGGCGATGGTGATGGGCTTTTTCCAGCTGCGGACCGCCGGCTTGATGCAGTCGATCATGATGGGGGCGCGGAACACGGTGCCGTCCAGCACGGCGCGGATGGTGCCGTTGGGGCTCTTCCACATCTCGTGCAGCTTGTACTCGTCCATCCGCTGGGCGTTGGGGGTGATGGTGGCGCACTTGACCGACACGCCGTACTTCTTGTTGGCCAGGGCGGCGTCCATCGTCACCTGGTCGCCGGTGGCGTCCCGGTTGGGCAGGCCCAGGTCATAATACTCGGTCTTGAGGTCCACAAAGGGCAGGATCAGTTCCTCCTTGATGCTCCGCCACAGGATGCGGGTCATCTCGTCGCCGTCCATTTCCACAAGGGGGGTGGTCATCTTGATCTTTTCCATGGTCAGTTCCCTTTCCTCTCTGTCATATTACAAGCCGTATGATACGGTTCGTTTACTTGTAGGCAGCCGCCAGCCGTTCCAGGGCGGGCAGGCTGCGGCGGACCTTCTCGGTCTCGATGCAGTAGGCCAGCCGGACATAGCCCTCCACCCCAAAGGTATCGCTGGGCACCAGCAGCAGGTCAAATTCCCGGGCCTTGCGGCAGAACGCGTTGGCGTCGGGCTCCAGCGCCTTGGGGAAGATGTAGAAGGTCCCGCCCGGGCGCTCCACCTCAAAGCCCAGCCCCCGCAAAGCGTCGTAGAGCAGGTTCATGTTCTCCTCGTAGACCGCCAGGTCGCTGGTGACGTCCAGGCAGCGGGCCGCCGCCTTCTGGATGATGCTGGGGGGGCAGTTGTGGCCGGTGAAGCGGGAGATCTGGGCCATCATGTCCACCAGCACCTCCTCCCCTTCGCAGCCGGGGGCCACCGCCACATAGCCCAGGCGCTCGCCGGGCAGGCTCAGGCTCTTGGAGAAGGAGAAGCAGGTCAGGGTGTGGGGGTAGAAGGCCGCCGGGTAGGGCACCGTCCCCCCGTCAAAGACGATGTCCCGGTAGGGCTCGTCGCTGACCAGGAAGATGGTGTGGCCGTAGGCGGCGCTTTTCCGGGCCAGGATGTCGGCCAGCCGGGCCAGCGTCTCGGCCGAATAGACCACGCCGGTGGGGTTGTTGGGGGTGTTGATGAGGACGGCGGCGACGCCGGGGGTCAGCATGGCCTCCAGGGCGTCCAGGTTGGGCTGGAAGGCCGGGGCCTGGGCGGGCACCACCCGCAGCTCTGCGCCGGCGCCCGCCACGTAGGGGCCGTACTCCGGGAAGTAGGGGGCAAAGGTCAGCACCTGGTCGCCGGGGGCCGTGACGGCCCGCAGGGCGTGGGCGATGGCCCCCGCCGCGCCGGTGGTGGGGAAGATATGCTTCGGCTCATAGGGCAGGCCGAACCGGGCCCGCAGATGGGCGGCCACCGCCGTGCGGAACCCCGGGTCCCCCTGGTTGGGGCAGTAGCCGTGCAGGGCCACCGGGTCCTCATGGGCCAGCAGGTCCTGCATGGCCTCCGTGAAGGCCGGCGGGCAGGGCACGCTGGGGTTGCCCAGCGAGTAGTCGAACACATTCTCCCGGCCGATCTCGGCGGCGCGGCGCTGGCCGTAGGCGGCGGTCTCCCGGATGACGCTCTTGTTGGCCAGCATCCGGCGGTAAGTTTCGTTCAGCATCAGTTCTCCCCCTTTTTGGCGCTTGGCGCGGGCTGGGCCGCGACATAGCTCTGTTCCACCTTGATCTTGCAGATGTAGGACATATCCTGGGCGGTGACGAACTCTTCCAGGCGGGCCCGGACGGCCTGCTGGTCGCCGGGGTACCCCGCCGGGAACACCAGGTCGAACAGGACGTTTGTGTGGGTGGGCCCCGGCACCAGCCGCAGGTCGTGGATGGAAAGGGCGGGGTCGATCCGGGCCAGCTCCTGGCTCAGGCGGGCCCGCAGCACCCCCACCCGGGCGTCGGATGTGACGATGGGGTCATAGTGGATGGTCAGCTGGATGTGCATCTCCTCCCGGACGTCCCGCTCGATGTTGTCGATCAGGTCGTGGGCGTCCAGCGGGTCCACCTCGGTGGGAAACTCCACGTGCAGGGAGGCGAACTGCCGCCCCGGGCCGTAGTCGTGGACCATCAGGTCGTGGACCCCCAGCACCCGCGGGTAGGACAGGACTTTTTTCTCCAGCTCGGTCACCAGCTCGGGGGAAGGGCTCTCCCCCAGCAGGGGGCTGAGGGTATCCTGCACCAGGCCCCAGCCCGACCACAGGATGAAGGCCGCCACCCCCACGCCCATGACGCCGTCGATGACGTCCAGACCGGTGGCATTGCACAGCACCGCCGAGAGCAGGACGACGCCGGTGGAGATCACGTCGTTGCGGCTGTCGGCGGCGGTGGCCAGCAGGGTGTCGGAGTGGATGGCCTGGCCGACGGTGCGGTTGAACCGGCTGAGCCACAGCTTGACCGCGATGGAGGCCAGCAGCACCCCCACCGTCAGCAGGCTGAAGCCCACCGGCTCGGGGTGGATGACCTTGACCACCGACTCTTTGAGCAGGCTGAGGCCGATGGCCATGATCATGGTGCTGACCGCCAGCCCGGCCACATATTCGTAGCGGGCGTGGCCGTAGGGATGCTCGGCGTCGGGGGCCTTGGCCGCCAGCTTGAAGCCCACCAGGCTGACCACGCTGGACGAAGCGTCGGACAGGTTGTTGACCGCATCGGCCGTGATGGCGATGGAGCCGAACAGGGTGCCCACCGTCACCTTGCCCGCAAAAAGCAGCAGGTTGCAGACCACCCCCACGATGCCGGCCAGCCGGCCGTAGCGCTCCCGGACGGCAGGGTCCTGCCGGTTCTGGTGGTCCTTGACAAAAGCGCGTATCAGAAGCTGGGTCAAAGAAACAATCTCCCTCCTGTACATATTTCGCGTTTCTATACTTTTTGTCGGCAGCTTTGGCCCTTTGCCGCGGCTGCGCTCTTTTAGTATAGCATTTTGCTTTACTGTTGGAAAGTGCTTTTGGAAAATTTCCGCTCCCGGCGCGCCGCACCGGGGCAAAAGTGAGCGCCGGGCCGCGCGCCCGGCCCCACGGCCCTGCGCGCTCCCAGCGCTGAATCTTGCAGTCGCCCCGCGCCGGCAGGCCGGGCGGGGTTTCGACTGTTTGTAGAACAGTTTGCCAATTTTACAGGATGACCACCTTGCCGTCGGGGCCGGCGTCCACCGTCAGGCTGCCGCCGGCGGCCAGCTGGCCGTCCACGATGCGGTTGGCGGCCTCGTCCTCCACCGTCTTGCGGATGATCCGGCGCAGGTCCCGCGCGCCGAACTTGCCCCCCTCGCACTGGGCCACCAGGGCCTTGAGGGCCGCGGGGGTGTAGCGGTAGGCGATGCCCTTGGCCTCCATGCCGGGGCGGTATTCTTCCAGCATGAGGGCGGCGATCTTCTCCAGCGTCTCGCTGCCCAGGGGCTGGAAGACGATGACCTCATCCACACGGCCCAAAAACTCGGGCCGCAGGAACTGGCGCAGGGCCTTCATGGTCTTGTCGGCGTTCATCTCCCCGGCGCTCTTGTTGAAGCCCAGGCCCCCGGTCCCCTGCTCCGAAGAGCCGGCGTTGGAGGTCATGCAGATGACCGTGTTGGAGAAATCCACCGTACGGCCCTGGGCGTCGTTGATCTTGCCCTCGTCCAGGATCTGCAGCAGGATGTTCAGCACGTCGGGGTGGGCCTTTTCGATCTCGTCGAACAGCACCACGCTGTAGGGGCGGCGGCGGACCTTCTCGGTCAGCTGGCCGGCCTCCTCATAGCCCACGTAGCCCGGGGGTGAGCCGATCATCCGGCTGACGGCGTATTTCTCCATATATTCGCTCATGTCCAGCCGGATCAGGGGGTCCGGGCCGCTGAACAGCTGCCCGGCCAGCTGCTTGACCAGCTCGGTCTTGCCCACGCCGGTGGGCCCCACGAAGATGAAGCTGGCGGGGCGGCGGCGGCCGGCCAGGTCGGCACGGCTGCGCTTGACCGCCTGCGCCACCAGGTGGACGGCCTCGTCCTGGCCGATCACCTTCTTTTTCAGCTCTTCCTCCAGGGTGGCCAGGCGGACATACTCGGTCTCCCGGATCTTGACGGCGGGGATGCCGGTCCACAGCTCGATCACCCGGGCCAGGTCGTCCATGGTCACCTGGATCTCGCTGGCGGCGGCCTGTTTGGCGGGCAGCTCTGCCTCCAGCTGGGCGATGCGGGTCTTGCGCTCGGCCACCGCCTCGTAGTCGATGGCCTCGTTGGTGCTGGCGGATTCCATCTCGGTCTCCTCCTGCTTGAGGGCGTCCAGCTCTTTCCGGGCCTCCAGGTAGGCCGAGATCTCGGGGTGGGCCAGGTTGCAGCTGGCGCAGGCCTCGTCCAGCAGGTCGATGGCCTTGTCGGGCAGGTAGCGGTCGGTGATGTACCGCTCGGACAGGGTCACCGCCGCCTGGATCACGCCGGCCGGCACCTGGACGTGGTGATAGGCCTCGTAATAGCGTTTGATGCCGTTCATCACGGCGATGGTGTCGGCGATGCTGGGCTCTTCCACCCGCACCGGCTGGAACCGGCGCTCCAGGGCCTGGTCCTTCTCGATATACTTGCGGTACTCCGAGAAAGTGGTGGCGCCGATCACCTGGATCTCCCCGCGGGAGAGGGCGGGCTTGAGGATGTTGCCGGCGTTCATGGCGCCCTCGCTCTCGCCGGCGGCGGTGATGGTGTGGATCTCGTCGATGAACAGGATCACGTTGCCCGCCTGCTTCACCTCGTTCAGCAGGCCCTTGACCCGCTGCTCGAACTGCCCGCGGAACTGGGTGCCCGCCACCAGGGCGGTCAGATCCAGCAGATAGATCTCCTTGTCCTTCAGCTGGGCCGGCACCTGCCCCCGGGCGATGCGCTCGGCGATGCCCTCGGCGATGGCGGTCTTGCCCACGCCGGCCTCGCCGATCAGGCAGGGGTTGTTCTTCTGCCGCCGGGACAGGATCTGGATGGTCCGGTAGATCTCCCGGTCCCGCCCGATGATGTCGTCCAGGCGGCCGTCCCGGGCCTTGGCGGTCAGGTTCTCGCAGTAGGTGTCCAGGTACTTGCGGCGGGGCGGCTTTTTGCCCGCTTTGCCGTTTTTGGCCCCGTTCGGGCCGCCCTGCCCCTCCTGGCCGGCGATGCTCAGGGGGAAGGTGGCGTTGCCCCCGGGGGTGAAGCCGTCCTCCTCCCCGGCGCCGCCGTTCTCCTCATCCTGCATCTTCATCAGGGCGGCAAAGGGGTTGCCCCCCTCGCCCATCTCCTCCATCATGCTTTCCATCCGGTCTTCCATGTTGTCCATGTCCTGCTCGGACATCCCGAACTGCTTCATCAGGTCGTCCACCGGCTTGATGTGCAGCTCGCGGGCGCAGTGCAGGCAGTAGCCCTCCTGCTTCATCTGGCCGTTCTCCATCCGCTGGATGAAGATGATGGCAGGCCGTTTTTTGCAGCGAATGCAGACCATATCGTTCCTCCTATCCCACAGCCCCCGCGCCCATAAACGGGTTCAGCTGGCTGAATATCGTATAATATATGCTGCCGCCCAGGGCGGCTTCGTTCAGGCCGGGCAGGTTGCCCCCGGTGATGACCATCAGGGCCCAGACCACGCACAGCAGCAGGAACACATCGGCCAGCCCCGCCAGCGCCCCCACCGGGACCCCCAGCAGATGGTTGACCGTGCCCACCAGGGGCAGGTGGTTGACCAGCCCCAGCACGGTGACCAGCAGGCTGATGAGCATCCGCAGCCCGGCAAAACAGAGAAAAAACAGCACCAGTGAAAACACCGGTGTCAGCAGCGGCCGGATGACGTCCTGGACGATGGTGTCGGCCATGACGACCACGTTGTCGGTCAGCAGGCCGTCCAGGGCCCGCTCGCAGGCTTCCACCACCGGGCGGCGGACGCTCTCGGGCAGGAACCCTGCGTACCGCTGGGCGATCAGGCCCAGGTCCGCCGCGCCCCCCGCCGACAGTCCGGCGGCGATCCGCTCCCGGAAGCTGCCCGCGAAAAAGCGGTCGAACAGCGCCCCGGAGCCCCAGGCTGCCAGCTGCTGGGCCCCGATCAGGCTGAACAGGCTGCCCACGATCTGGCACAGGGCAGCCAAAAGCCCCTTGCGGGCATAATGCACGGTCAGGCCCAGCCAAACCGCCGTACAAATCATATCAAAAACAAATGACGGATTCATGAACATACCCAAAATTTTTTATCAGACACTGCGTCAGAGTGCCAGCGTTCCGCCGCTGCCTGCCTCTTCGGGCTGGGGCGGGACGATCCGCTGGACCAGATTGCCCGCAAACACGAACAGATCCTCCCCGGCCAGCAGGGCCTGGGGCCGGGCGTCCAGGGGATAGCTCCACTGGTAAGCGCCGTCCAGGCCGTAGCACTCCACCGAGCTCTCGCACAGCAGGTAAAAGGCGCCGTTCCCCCGCACGATGCCGTGGGCGTTGGGCACCGGCCCCGTGTACTGCACCCCCAGCCCGCCGTCCAGCAGCAGGGCGGTGCTGGACGGCCCGCTGCCGAACAGCACCGCCAGCCCGCCCCCTTCTGCCGAGAGGGCGGCCACGTCCTGGCCGCCGAAATCGTAGCGGCCCTGGGCGCTGCCGTCCGACCCGTAGAGGGCGGCGTGGGTGTCGCAGACGGCCAGCAGCCGGTCGTTGGAGCACCAGGTCAAAGCCAGGGGGGTGCTGCCCGGCTCGCTGGCCAGCAGCTGGGGCTCGCCGGCGCGCAGGTTGAGCAGGTAGAGGTTGGTCACCATCTGGCCGTCCTGGGCGGTGACCGCCGCGATGGCCAGCTGGGTGCCGTCGGGGGAAAAATCCATCCGCAGGGGCACGCCCTCGGCGGTGGTGGTGCTCCAGGTCAGCAGCTCGTTGCGGTTGGCGTCATAGATGGTCAGCAGGGCCAGCTTGCGCACGTCGTCGGTGACCACTGCCAGCTCGCCCCGGTTGCTGAGGGCGCACAGGTAAATATGCCCCTCGGTCTGGCGGGTATACAGCTCGCGGGTGCGGCTTTCCACCCGCAGCTCGCTGCCCGAGCGGTTGTACAGCACAAAGCTGTTCCCGCCCGCCGCCAGGGCGGGGCGGGCATAGCCGGTGCCCACGGTGTTCAGCCGGCCGCCCCCGTTGGAAAAGACGGTGCAGCCTTCCTCCCCCAGCACCACAAAGCTGCCCCCCAGGGTCTCGGCCTGGTACACCGCCCCCGCGCCGGTCTGCTGGGGGAACCCCTGCTCCGGCATCAGGGCGATGCGGACGGTGTCGGCCATATCTTCCAGCAGCATGACCGAGGTGTTGACCAGCCCGGTCAGGTAGATCACCGCCGCCGCCACTAGCGCCACCAGCAGCATGGTGCGCCGCATCCGGCGGCTGCGCAGCCGCTGCCGCGCCGCCTCGATGTATTCGATCCGGCCCGCAGACAGTTCCTCCCTGCGGGCCCTGTGGCCGGTCTTTCTCATCCCTCTGCTTCCTTTCCGTAATCCACATGGTGCAAAAACAGGCCCTTGGCCGGCAGGGTGGGGCCGGCCAGGCGCCGGTCCCGGCTGGCCAGGATGGCCGGCACGGCCTCAGGGTCCAGCCGGCCCGCCCCGGCTTCGCACAGGGTGCCCGCCAGGATGCGCACCATGTTGTACAGGTAGCCGTCCGCCGTCACGGTGATCTCCACCGTGTCCCCATGGCGCTCCGCCCCGCAGGCCGTGATGGTGCGGACGGTGTCCCCGTGGGCCGCCGCCGAGCTGTGGGCCGCGCACAGGGCCAGAAAATCGTGGGTGCCCACAAAATGGGCCGCCGCCCGCTGCATCCGCTCCACGTCCAGCCGCCCCGGGATGCGGCAGTAGTACCGCTCTTCAAAGGGGGAGTCGATGGGGCTGTTGCGGATGCGGTAGAGGTAGGTCTTGGTGTGGGCGGCGTACCGGGCGTGGAACCCGTCGGGGACCACCCGGGCGCTCAGCACCCGGATGTCCCGGGGCAGTTTGGTGTTCAGGGCCAGAGGCAGTTTTTCCGGCGGGATGCGCAGGTCCGCCTCAAAGCTGAGGGCGAAGCCCAGCGCATGGACCCCCGCGTCGGTGCGGCTGCACCCCTTGATGTCGGGCCGGCGGCCGATCACCGCCTCCAGCCCATCCTGGAACGCGGCGGCCACGCTGCGCCCGTTGGGCTGCACCTGGAAGCCGCAGTATTCGGTGCCGTCAAAGGCCAGGGTCAACAGCCAGGTCACAGGCTGCACCTCCATTCAAAATAGCATACAAATAGGGCGAAAATGTGAAAAATGCCATAGTCAGAAAAAGTCCCGGCCGGCCGGTGGGTGCGGACGGCCGGGACGCCCCAGGGCCAGGCGCCCGGGTGCAAATGTCTCAGCATGGCTGACAGTCCAGCCTTCTTTTTAATAGTTGGGGAACACCAGCCGCGAGGCCAGGATCACCCCAAAGCACACGATGCAGAAGGCAAGGTCGATGTAGTCCTGCCCGCAGCAGCGCAGCACCTTGAGGCGGGTGCGGCCCTCGCCCCCGCGGTAGCAGCGGCACTCCATGGCCATGGCCAGCTCGTCCGCCCGGCGGAACGCCGAGATGAACAGCGGGATCAGCACCGGCACCAGCGCCTTGACCCGCTCGGTCAGCTTGCCGGTGTCCAGCATGGCGCCGCGGGCCTTCTGGGCGTTCATGATCTTGTCGGTCTCCTCGATCAGGGTGGGGATGAACCGCAGGGCGATGCTCATCATCATGGCCAGCTCGTGCACCGGGAAGTGCAGCTTGTTCAGGGGGCGCAGCAGCGCCTCGATGGCGTCGGTCAGGACGATGGGGCTGGTGGTGTAGGTCAAAAGGCTTGTCCCCGCGATCAGGGCCGCCACCCGGACGCCCATGATGACGGCATACCGGACGCCCTCGGCGTAGATGGTGAGAAAACTCCAGCGGAACAGGGGCTCGCCCTCGCCGCTGACAAAAAACACGTTCAGCACGGCGGTGAACAGGATGATGGGCAGGATCGGCTTGAGGCTGCGCCCGATCATCTTGAGGGGGATCCTGGCCACGCCGTACATCGCCCCCAGGAACAGGACCGACAGGGCCAGCCCCAGCGGGTTGGACGCAGCGAACAGCACCGCGATATAGGCGATGGTCAGGACCAGCTTGAGCCGCGGGTCAAAGCGGTGGACCAGGCTGTCCCCCGGGAAGTGCTGGCCGATGGTGATGTCACGGATCATACGCCTGCGCCTCCTTCCTTCTCCCCGGCCGGGCGGGGCAGGGTCAGGCTCTCCCCTGCGTCCCGGCGGGCCTTGGCTTCCACGATCTTTTTCACCGCATAGGGGATGGTGTAGACGTCCGCCGGGACGTCGATGCCCATCTCCCGCAGCTTGAGGAAGATCTTGGTCACCTGGGGCACCGACAGCCCCAGGGCCAGCAGCTCTTCGGCGCGGGCGAACACCCGCTCCACCGTGTCGTACATGGCCACGTGCTTCTGGGCCATCACCAGCACCTTGTCGGCGTAGCGGGCGATGTCCTCCATGCTGTGGCTCACCAGCAGCACGGTGGTGCCGGTGTCCTTGTGGTACCGCTTGATGGCCGAGAGGATGCTGTCCCGGCCTTCGGGGTCCAGGCCGGCGGCGGGCTCGTCCAGCACCAGGATGCGGGGCTCCATGGCCATGACGCCCGCCACCGCCACCCGGCGCTTCTGCCCGCCCGACAGCTCGAAGGGGCTGCGGGCGAGCAGCGCCTCGTCCAGGCCCACAAAGCGGGCCGCCTCCCGGACGCGCCGGTCGATCTCCTTTTCCTCCAGGCCCATGTTTCTGGGGCCGAAGGCGATGTCTTTATAGCAGGTCTCCTCGAACAGCTGGTATTCGGGGTACTGGAACACCAGCCCCGTCAAAAACCGGAAGTCCCGGATCTTGGATGGGTCCGCCCAGACGTCCCGGCCGTCGATGAAGATCTTGCCGCTGGTGGGCTTGTTCAGGCCGTTCATGTGGCCGATCAGGGTGCTTTTGCCCGAGCCGGTGGCCCCGATGATGCCCACAAAGTCCCCTTCTTCCACCTCGAAGCTGACGTCGTCCAGCGCCGTCACCGCGCCGGGCATCCCGGGATTGTATACATAGGAAAGGTGCTCTGCCTTGATGATGCTTGCCATACTGCCCTCCCTCACTTCAACAGCTCGTAGAGAGCCTGCGCGCAGGCGCCCGGGTCGATGATGCCTTCGGGCATGGGGATGCCGGCCTTGACCAGCTCGTCCCGCAGCTCGGCGGCCTGGGGCACGTCCAGATGGAGGGCGCGGACCTCCTCGGTCCGGCTGAACACCTCGGTGGGGGTCCCCTCCATGACGATGCGGCCCCGGCTCATCACGACCACCCGGTCGGCCTGGGCAGCTTCTTCCATATAGTGGGTGATGGCCACCACCGTGATGCCCATGTCCCGGTTCAGCCGGTGGATGGTCTGCATCACCTGCTCCCGGCCCCGGGGGTCCAGCATGGCGGTGGCCTCGTCCAGGACGATGCAGTCGGGGCTCATGGCCACCACCCCGGCGATGGCCACCCGCTGCTTCTGCCCGCCCGACAGGTTGTGCGGGGGGCGCTGGCGCAGCTCGTAGATGCCGGTCATCTTCATGGCGTCGTCGATGCGGCGGCGCATCTCGCCGGTGGGCACGCCCAGGTTCTCCAGGGCAAAGGCCACGTCCTCTTCCACCACGGTGGCCACGATCTGGTTGTCGGGGTTCTGAAAGACCATGCCCACCTTCTGGCGGATGTCGTAGAGCTTGGCGTCGTCGGCGGTGTCCATCCCCTCCACCGTGACGGTGCCGGTCTCGGGCAGCAGGATGGCGTTGAAGTGCTTGGCCAGGGTGGACTTGCCGCACCCGTTGGCCCCCAGCACCGCCACAAACTCGCCCCGCCGCACCCCCACGCTCACCCCGTCCAATGCGTAGCCGGGGGCGTCCGGGTCGTACCGGAAGCGCAGGTCCTTTGCCTGCAAAATCGTTTCCTTCATGTTCTGTCTCTTTTCCGGTGGCGCGTCCGTCCCAAAGCCGGGCTGCGCCCCATTCCCAATGCTTGTTGTTTCACTCCGCACTTTCCCAGATGGCGGTGGAGCCGCAGGGCACCACCCCGCCGGTGGCGGTCACCGGCAGGCCGATCTCGTCGCAGCTGGTCCGGCCGCCCCAGCGGGGCGTCAGGGTGGTGCGGAGGATGTACTCCATCACCGCCGGGGACAGCCCCGCCGTGTAGCTGTTGACGGCAAAAAAGAGCGGCTCCGGGCTCAGCACCTCCGCGCACTGGCAGATCAGGTCGTAGATGCAGTCCTCCAGCTTCCACACTTCGCCGCCGGGGCCCCGGCCGTAGCTGGGCGGGTCCATGATGATGGCGTCGTAGGTGTTGCCCCGGCGTTTTTCCCGCGCCACGAACTTGGCGCAGTCGTCCACCAGCCAGCGGATGGGCCGGCCGGCCAGGCCGCTGGCGGCGGCGTTCTCCTTGCCCCACTGGACCATCCCCTTGGAGGCGTCCACATGGCAGACCGAAGCGCCGGCGGCGGCGCAGGCCAGGGTAGCCCCGCCGGTGTAGCCGAACAGGTTCAGCACCCGGATGGGCCGGCCCGCCGCCCGGATCTTGCGCCCGTACCAGGCCCAGTTGACCGCCTGCTCGGGGAACACGCCGGTGTGCTTGAAGCCGGTGGGGCTGACGATCAATGTCAGCCGGCCGTCCCCCTCGCCGCAGTGGATCTGCCAGCGCTCGGGCAGGGGGCGGCGGTACTCCCAGCTGCCCCCGCCCTGATGGGAGCGGTGATAGACCGCGTCGGCCCGGGCCCACAGGGGGCTTTGGGGCTCGCTCTTCCAGACCACCTGGGGGTCGGGCCGGACCAGAAGGGTGCTCCCCCACCGCTCCAGCCGGTTGCCGCCGGTGGCGTCCAGTAATTCGTAATCCTTCCAGCTGTCAGCTGCTCTCATGGTCTGCCCTTCCCGTTCCTTTTCCCGTCACTTTTTCAAAATACGCTGGTTGATCCGCTCCACGATCCGCCTGGCGCAGGCGTGGATGGCGTTCAGGTCCTCGCCCTCGACCATGACGCGGATCTTGGGCTCGGTGCCCGACACGCGGACCAGCACCCGGCCCATGCCCATCAGTTTCTGCTGCTCGTTCTCGATGAAACCGGCCAGCACCTCGTCCTCCTTGTAGGCGGCCTTCTGGGCGGCGTTGGCCTCCACGTTGACCAGCACCTGGGGGAACTGGGCGTAGATGCCGTTCAGCTCGCTCATCTTTTTGCCGCTGGAGGCCAGCAGCCGCAGCAGCTTGCCGGCGGTCAGCTCGCCGTCGCCGGTGGTGGCGTGGTGCAGCAGGATGACATGGCCGCTCTGCTCGCCGCCGATGGCGTAGCCGTTCTCCCGCATGTTCTCCAGGACATAGCGGTCGCCCACGGCGGTCTTTTCGGTGCGGATGCCCTGCCGGTCCATAAACTTGATAAAGCCCAGGTTGGACATCACCGTCACCACCGCGGTGCCGGCGTCCAGGGAGCCCTCTTCCTTCATCATCATGGCCAGCAGGGCGATGATCTTGTCGCCGTCGATCTCCCGGCCCAGCTCGTCGCAGGCCAGGCACCGGTCGGCGTCCCCGTCAAAGGCGATGCCGCAGTCGTAGCCGCCGGCCACCACCTCTTTTTCCAGCTTTTCCAGATGGGTGCTGCCCACCCCGTCGTTGATGTTTTTGCCGTCCGGCGTCACCCCCAAAAAGGAGCACCTGGCCCCCAGCCGGGGGAACAGCTTCTGGGCCACGGCGGCGGCGGCGCCGTTGGCGCAGTCGATGCAGACGTTCAGGCCGGTCAGGTCCCCGCCGATGGCCTCGTACAGGTGGTCCACATAGTCCCGCAGGCCGTCCGCCCGGAAGGACACCTGCCCCACCCCGGCGCCGGTGGCCAGCGGGATGTCCCGGCAGTCGTTGTCGATGTGGGCCTCGATGCGGGCCTCCACCTCGTCGGGCAGCTTGTAGCCGGTGGAGGCGAACACCTTGATGCCGTTGAACTCCATCGGGTTGTGGGACGCCGAGATCACCACCCCGGCGTCGGCCTTGTACTTGGTGATCAGGTAGGCCACCGCGGGGGTGGGCAGAACGCCCAGGGCCTCCACGTCGGCGCCCACGCTGCACAGGCCGGCGGTGAGGGCGGCCTCCAGCATATCCCCCGACTGGCGGGTGTCCTTGCCGATCAGGATGCGGGGCTTGCGGCCGCTGCCGTCGGTCAGGACGGCCGCCACCCCGCGGCCCAGCTTCATGGCCAGCTCACAGGTCAGGTCCGCGCCCGCAATGCCGCGGACGCCGTCGGTGCCAAAATACTTTCCCATAACGTTATCCCCTCTCTACAAATGGTATTCCTCTCTATTTTTATGCCGCGCCGGGGGCCCACAATCGCATTTCCGGGCCGGGCGCGCCCTCAAAACTCAAAACATGGTCTGCTGGCCGCAGTCCTCGGGGCCGGGCTGCTCGGGCGGGCGCATCCCCAGATGCTCGTAGGCCAGGTGGGTGACGCAGCGGCCCCGGGGAGTGCGGGTCAAAAAGCCCATCTGCATCAGGTAGGGCTCGCACAGATCCTCCAGGGTGACGGCCTCCTCGCCCAGGGCGGCGGCCAGGGTCTCCAGGCCCACCGGCCCGCCGCCGTACATTTCGATGATGGCCCGCAGCAGGCTGCGGTCCAGCTCGTCCAGGCCCAGCTCGTCCACATCCATCCGGCGCAGGGCCATGAGGCAGACCTCCTCGTCGATGACCCCGTCCCCCAGCACGGTGGCAAAGTCCCGCACCCGCTTGAGGAAGCGGTTGGCCACGCGGGGGGTGCCCCGGCTGCGTTTGGCCAGCTCATAGGCCCCCTCGGGGGTGATGGGCTGGTCCAGGATGCCCGCCGACCGCCGGATGATCTGGGCCAGCTCGTCGGGGCTGTACAGCTCCAGCTTGAGCAGGACGCCGAAGCGGTCCCGCAGCGGCCCCGTCAGCTGCCCGGCACGGGTGGTGGCCCCCACCAGGGTGAAGCGGGGCAGGTTGATCCGGATGCTCTGGGCGCTGGGCCCCTTGCCGATGATGATGTCCAGGGCGTAGTCCTCCAGCGCCGGATAGAGCACCTCCTCCACCTGCCGGGACAGCCGGTGGATCTCGTCGATGAACAGCACGTCCCCTTCCTGCAGGTTGGTCAGCAGGGCGGCCAGGTCCCCCGGCTTTTCGATGGCGGGGCCGCTGGTGATCCGGATCTGGACCCCCATCTCGTTGGCGATGATGCCGGCCAGGGTGGTCTTGCCCAGGCCGGGCGGGCCGTACAGCAGGACGTGGTCCATGGCCTCGCCCCGGCGGCGGGCCGCCTCCAGATAGATCTTGAGGTTCTGCTTGACCTTTTCCTGCCCGATGTAATCTCCCAGGTGCTGGGGGCGGAGGCTGTTTTCCTCGCTGTCCGCCGCCGTCAGCCCGGGCTGCATCATTCTTGCACCGTAAAGCGCCTGTTCCTGCATGGTTTATCTCCCCCCTGCCATTCCGCGCAGCGCCAGCCGGATGATCTCCTCCACCGGCAGCGCGGGGTCGATCTTGGCGATGGCCACAGCGGCCTCGCTCTGGCTGTATCCCAGGGACACCAGCGCCGCGATGGCCTGGCTGCTGCCGGCGCCGCCGGCCGCCGCCGACACCCCGGACAGGTCCTCCAGGGCGGCCGCGCCGGCGGCCCCTTTGGCCACCTTGTCCTTGAGCTCCAGCACGATCCGCTGGGCCAGTTTGGGGCCCACGCCGCTGGCGGCCTTAAAGGCTTTGTGGTCCCCCGCCGACACCGCCAGATAGACCCGGTCCGGCTCCATCACGCTGAGGATGGCCAGCCCCACCTTGGGCCCCACGCCGGACACGCCGGTCAGCAGCCGGAAACAGTTCTGCTGTTCCTCGGTGGCAAAGCCGTAAAGGCTGACGTCGTTTTCCGACACATTGAGGACGGTGTACAGGGTGCCCTCGGCCCCCGCGCCGGGCATGGCGGCGGCCACGCTGGCGGGGCACTGGGCGCAGTAGCCCACCCCCCCGCAGGAAATGACCACGCTGTCCAGCGTCTTTTTGATGATTTTACCGCTCAGGCAATAGATCATACGCTACCCCCGATCTGCATTGCGATCCCTCCCGGCCTTATGAAACGGGTCAAATGGGCCCGACGCCCCGCGCCGTCAGCCGGGTGAGCTGGTTGGCGCTGGTGTGGCAGAACGTGATGGCCATGGCCAGCGCGTCGGCGGTGTCGTCGGGCCGTGGCACGGCGGGCAGGTGCAGCAGGATGCGGGTCATCTCCTGCACCTGCTTTTTGACGGCCTTGCCGTACCCGGTCACCGCCTGCTTGACCTGCATGGGGGTGTACTCGTACACCGGCAGGCCGGCCTGGGCCGCCGCCAGCAGGATGACCCCGCGGGCCTCGGCCACCCCGATGACGGTGGTCTGGTTGTGCTGGTAAAACAGCTTTTCGATGGCCAGCACCTCGGGCCGTGTGCGGTGGATCACCTCGCACACCCCGTCGTAAACCTCGCTGAGCCGCTGCTCAAAGGGCAGGCCGGCGCCGGTGGTCACCGCGCCGAAATCCACCGGCGCAAACCGGTTGCCCACATAATCCACAACGCCCCAGCCCACGATCGCATAGCCGGGGTCAATGCCCAGAACTCTCACCTTCTGCCTCCGCCCTGCCTTTCCATCTGCCGAAAGATATACTGTTATAGTATAGCACAGCGGGGCGGGAATGGCAATTCACCCGCCGCTGCGGAGAAATTTTTTATTTTCTCCCCCTACCCCCTTGCATTTTGTCTCCGAATATGGTACTATAATCAAGCCGCTACCGCGGCGCCCAACACAAAACAACACAAGATCCGGACGGTTAGCTCAGCTGGTAGAGCATCTGCTTGACGTGCAGGAGGTCACAGGTTCGAGTCCTGTACCGTCCACCAAAACAAAAACCCGAGGCCACAGGCCCCGGGTTTTTGTTTTGCACGGGCATCGCAGAGGCGGCCCCGGTTCGAGTCCTGTACTGCTGCGCAAGCGAGGCGCTGCCTGCGGCAGAAGCAGCCGAGCTGGAGCAGGGGCCACGGTCTGAATGTTCAAGCGCATTGCATGCGCGCCGAAAATTCAGGGCACCGCAACCCGACCCACCAAACAAGGCGTATCCGAACCTAATCCTCTATGAGGAAGGGTTCGGATACGTTTTTTCTTTGGACGAGGTGCTCCGCTGCGGGAGCAGGACAACCACAACTGCATAAAACCATAAAAGGCAGAGCGCCCGGTAAGGGTGCTCTGCCTTTTTGCTGCGGATCATGATCCGGCGCACCCCGCTTCTGCGTTTATGGCCCACTTTTTATCTGCCCCAGGGGCAGCCACAGCTCGCAGCGGAAAGGCGGCCCGGCATAGAAACTGGCCTGCCCGCCGTGGGCCGCGGCGATCTGGGCCACCAGCCGCAGCCCGGTGCCGTGGGCGGCCCCGCCGTCCGGCTCCAGAGGGTGGTCGGGCCCTGCCGGGGCGGGAGCGTCCGCCGTGGCTCCACCCTCCACCCAGAGGACCAGCCCGCCCTGCCGGGCCCGGGCCCCCAGGCGGATGGAACAGCCGGGAGCGTTGTGGCGCACGCAGTTGGTGAGCAGATTGTTCACCGCTCGCCGCAGCAGGAAGGGGTCGGCTTCGACGGCGGGCAGGGGCTTGGCGGGAAGGTCGATCTCGAAGGGGAAGCCCTCGGCCATGCCGCCGTTGAGAAAATCGGCGGCAGTCTGCCGCAGAAAGCTGTCGGGGTGGACCGTCTCTTTGCGCAGGGGCTGCATGGCGCAGTCCAGCCGCATGGTCAGGTTCAGGTCGTTGACCAGGTCCCGGATGGCCTGGCTCTGGGTGCGGATGATGGCCACCTGTTTTTGGCGGGTGGGGGAGAGATCCGGCGCTTCCTCCAGCTGCGCAGCGTACCCCATCACCACCGATAGAGGGGTGCGGATGTCGTGGGAGACGCCGTTGATCCACTCGGAACGGGCGGCGTCCCGCGCCTGCTGGGCCTGCCGGAACCAGTGCCGTGCTGCCCGATAGGACAGCCCCAGCACACACCCCAGCGCCAGCAGAAAGATGCCTCCAAACCAAAAAGGCGTTTGCAGCAGGGTCCGGATGTCCATAGCGATATCGTGCTTCCAGAGGCTGCCCTTGGGGGAGCCCACCACCAGCAACCCGTCCTCCCGCACCCAGCACTGCACCGGGTAATCCTGAAGATACCAGCGGGTAAAGGCGGCCACATCGGCAATTGTGTATTGTTCCGGTACCTCCTGCGGTTTGCGGAAAGACCAGACCACCTGCCCCTGCTGGTCCAGCAGCATGGCCCAGCAGCCTGTTTCCAACAGTTCCTCGCCCTTGAACCGGTACTCTGTCCCGTCCCGGTCCAGTGCATCCGACACCTGCTGAATGGGAACGCCCCAATCCCGGCCCCCGCTGCTATTGTAGTAAATAAAGGCCAGAAATCCCACTACCGTCACCAGGGCGATGAGAGCCGCCGAGACGGTCATCAGCAGGGTCCCTTTCAAAAAGCTGCGCAGATTCATCTCTCTCCCTCCCGTTTCAGGCGGTAGCCCAATCCCCGCACCGTCAGCAGATAGCGTGGGTGGGAGGGGTCTGCCTCCACCTTTTCCCGCAGGCGGCGGATGTGCACCATCAGCGTGTTCTCATAGCCCACCAGCGGCCCGTCCCAAAGGGCCTCGCACAAGGAGTCTGTGGTGACGATGTTGCCCCGGGCATCCCACAGCGTTTTCAGAAGGGTGAACTCCTTGGCTGTCAGGGCGGTCTGAGCGCCGCCCCGGCGGACGGTTCCCTTGCCCCAGTCGATCTCCGTATCGCCTAGACGGGAGACCTGGAGCTGTTCCCGGTAGACCCGCCGCAGCACCGAGCGCAGCCGCAGCAGCAGTTCCTGGGGCAGAAAAGGCTTGGTGATGTAGTCGTCCGCCCCCAGGCCCAGCCCCTTCAGCCGGTCCTCATCCTCATCCCGGGCAGAAAGGAACAGCACCGGCAGATCCCGGACCGCCTGCATTTTTCCCAGCAGGGAAAAGCCGTCCCCGTCCGGCAGCATCACGTCCAGCAGCACGGCGTCCGGTGGGGCGGCCCGCAGCCGTTCGAGGGCCTGGGCGCAGGATAGGGCGCTGTCCGTCTCATAGCCTGCGCCGGACAAAATCTCCCCCACCAGCTGCTGCAATGCAGGCTCGTCATCCACGATCAAAATGCGGTAGGCCATGGCACAGCCTCCTTTCCCGACTGCTTCCATTATAAAAAGGAGCCGGCCCTTCGTCCAGCGGCCGGGCTCAAAATCAAGGTAAACGTAAGGTAGCCTTCATGGGCAGGTAAGGCGGCAGTGGTAAGATGGTGCCATGAAGGAGGTCTTGCTATGGAGATCATTGAGACACACGGCCTGTGCAAGCGGTACGGGGACGCCATGCGGGTGTCCCACCTGGATCTGCGGGTGCCGGAGGGCTGTGTCTATGGCTTTTTGGGGCCCAACGGGGCGGGCAAATCCACCACCCTGAAAATGATCCTGGGTCTGGTGCACCCCACCGCGGGCAGCATCCAGGTACTGGGCAAAACGATGGACAGCGCCAACCGCCTGGACATCCTCCGGCAGGTGGGCAGCCTGATTGAAAGCCCCAGCTATTATGGCCACCTGACCGGGGAGGAAAACCTGCGGGTGGTGCAGTCCCTGCGGGGCGTGCCGGAGAAGAACATTCGGGAGGTGCTGCAGATCGTCCGCTTGGACGGCCAGCGGGATAAGTTGGCCGGCCATTATTCTCTGGGCATGAAGCAGCGGCTGGGCATCGCCGCCGCCCTGCTGGGCTACCCCAAAGTATTGATCCTGGATGAGCCCACCAATGGCCTGGACCCGGCAGGTATCCAGGAGATGCGGGAGCTGATCTGCGACCTGCCCCGGCGGTTCGGGATGACGGTGGTGGTGTCCAGCCACCTGCTGAGCGAGATCGACCAGATGGCCGACCATGTGGGCATCATCCGGGAGGGGGAGCTGGTGTTTCAGGACACCCTGGAGACCCTGCACAGCCGCAGCACCCACCATCTGGCCCTGCGCACCACCAATGACCCGGTGGCGCAGGCTTTGCTGCGGGACCGGGGCCTGCCCTGTCAGGAGGAGGACGGCTATCTGATCCTGCCCATCCTGCCCGACGGGGAGACGGCCCGGCTGACCGGCTTTTTGGCCGAAAACCGGCTGGGCATCCTCCGGCTGGAGGAGCGGCAGAAAAGTCTGGAGGACATCTTTTTGGAACTGACCGGAAAGGCGGCGAGCCTATGAACCTGCTCAGGCTGGAATTTTTCAAGTGCCGCCGGCGGCACATCGTCCTGGTCTGCGCTGCGGTGCTGGGGGTGGAACTGTTCTGGTTCGGAGCCTTCCTCACCCGGCAGGATGCGGAGGACCTGGCCTGGGGGTGGATGCTGCTGCTCTACAATTTGGCCCTCATCGACGCCATCATCCTGCCCCTCAGCGTAGCGGTGCTGGCCAGCCGCAGCTGCGAGCTGGAGCACAAGGGCGGCACCTGGAAGCTGCTGGAAACTATGGCAAACCCAGGAAAGCTGTATGCCGCCAAGCTGGCCTGGGGCGCTCTGGTGCTGGGCGCTCTGTTGGTGGTCCGCACCGGCATTTTTGCAGCCATGGGGATGGCCCTCCATTTTCCCGGGACGGTCCCCTGGGTGCGGTTTGGGGTGTTCACCCTCATCTCCTGGGCGGTGTCCATGATGGTCTACGCTTTGCAGCAGGGGCTGTCTTTGTACTACGCCAACCAGGCGGCGGCCTTGGTATGCGGGGGCGCGGGCAGCTTTCTGGGGATCTTGTCCATGCTCTTTCCGCCGGCCCTGGTCCGCTTTGTGCCCTGGGGCTATTACGGGCTGCTGGCCCTGGTGCGGATGGACTGGAACGAGGCCACTCGTGTGACCCGCTTTTTCTGGAAGTGGCCTGCGCCCGCCGACCTCATTCTTCTCTGTGTGTGGGCCGCAGCCTTTCTGCTGGCGGGCCGGGCCCTGTTTGTGAAAAAGGAGGTGTGACCATGCTGCTGCGTTGTTTGCGGGCGGAACTGGGCAAATGCCGCCGTGCTCCGGTATGGCTGGCCTTTGTGGTGCTCCCGGTGGTGCCTGCCATCCTGGGCACGGCCAACTATCTGGGTAATATCGAGGTGCTGGACAATGCCTGGTACAGCCTGTGGAGCCAGCACACTCTGTTTTCCTCCCTGTTTTTTCTGCCGGCTTTGCTGGGGGTGTTCTGCGCCTGGCAGTGGCGGCTGGAGCAGGCCGGCCACAACTGGAATAGCTTTTTCACCGCGCCGGTACCGCTGGCCGACCTGTGCTTGGCCAAGCTGATCCTGGCAGCCGGGACGTCGGTGCTGGCCCAGGGGTGCATCGGCGGGCTATTCGTCCTCAGCGGCAAGCTGGTGGGCCTGCCCGGCCCACTGCCCCCCGAGCTGCCTGGGTGGCTGTTCTGCGGGGCGGTGGGGAGCATAACGGTCTGCGCGGTGCAGCTGTTCGTCAGTCTGGCGGTGCGGACGTTCGCCCCGCCGGTGGCCTTCGGCCTGGCAGGGGGCATCCTGGGCCTTTTGTGCACCGCCAAAGGGTGGGGGTATCTGTTTCCTTACGCGCTGCTCTGTCTGGGGATGCGGGCCAACAACCCCACCATGGAGCTGGACCTGGCGCCCTTCCTGCTGTCGGCTCTGTGCTACACCGTAGCCTTTACGGCCCTTTCGGTCTGGCTGGCGCAAAAGCGGGATGCGGCGGCGGAGTGAGGGCGGCTTGGCCGATGAGTTCAACGATGGCATACAACAGTCAAAAGGCGGAGCGCCCGGTAGGATGCTCTGCCTTTGTACTTTCTTAGGGTGTATCTGAAAATTCCCCAACGCTGTTCTATTCTACCAAAAAGCCCCATCTGCTGCGTTGCATTCGCTTGCATTCCACCAAGGAGTGCGGCGCTCATGCGCCTTGCATCTGGCGCTTTTTGGCGAATATTCCAGCATTTTTGACTTCTCAGATACACCCTAGAGTCTGTTTTAAAACCCAACACTTGTGTGCAAAACGCCAA
>ERZ1090869.37-NODE-37-length-65601-cov-7.241693_pt1 | contig 65601 bp, 56 predicted proteins | sample MGYA00478474_ERZ1090869 | MGnify/ENA primary metagenome ERZ1090869 (study PRJEB33644, sample SAMEA5815748) | chicken gut metagenome | biome: Chicken; feature: Gastrointestinal Tract; material: Caecum | place: Ireland | collected 2019-01-01 | study: A study of the... | reverse complement strand
CGGCACCAGCACATTTGCTTCTTTCAACAATTATGAGACCGCTTTTACCAGCGGGAATCTCATGCCCCTGCAAGCCCAAACCACCGACACCACCGGAAATATTACCCTCCAGGGTAATAACAAAGTCCTGCTGGAGCCCGGATACTATTATATTTTCTACGGGGCTTCCGCCATTTTGGACAATGCCGGGTATATGCAGGTGACCCCCACTTATAACGGCACTTCCCATCTGGATGACGGGCTTTACAGCAAGGTAGGTTCGCCGGGAGTCACCGCCTGGGGTGCCCACGGTCTGATTCTCAATGCCCCCGCCCAGACCACCTTCACCCTGACCTTCAACAGCGACACCACCGCCCGCTCCGGCGCCCTTTCCCTGTGCATTCTTAAACTGAATCGGTAATTCCCAAAAAAGAGGTCACTTTCCGTGACCTCTTTTTTTCGGGGCAATCAGCTCTGCTGTACGGGCAGCCTGACGATGAAAACCGTGCCGTGGTTTTCCTGGCTTTCCACAAAAATCTCCCCCTTGCTCAGCTCAATGATTCTGCGCACCAGGGCCAGGCCCAGGCCGTTTCCCGCGGAAGCCTGGGCGGTATCCGCCTGATAGAATTTATCAAAAATATGCCGGAGGTGCTCCTGGGTCAGGTTGCCGCTGCGCAGACGCCGAGCAAACCCCCGGATGGACACAATGGGGGTTTTGAATTCATGGGAGAAGATATTGATATGGAAACCATCAAAAAGAACCTGGCCAGCCTCATCAAGGTGAAAACCATTGTGACCATGGTGGTAATCGCCGTGTTTGCAGTCCTGGCCCTCCGTGGCGATATCGGCCCGGACAATGCCATGGTCATCATCTCCATGGTGGTGTCCTTCTATTTTGGCACCCAGCACGAGAAAACCCAGACGGAAAACCCCACAGCATAACCAAACCCCCTCCCGGCCACAGCGCCCGGGAGGGGGTAAAACTATTTCATCGTCAATTTCATCGCCATTTTATCGCCATTTTCATAACCGAGCCGCCATAAAACAAGCAGAACAGCCGAAAAACAATTTTCCATTAAGTTTGGGATTCTCCGAAAAATTCCGAAAAACAGCAAAAACAGAGCAGACAAAATTATCTGCTCTGTTTCTCTGTGGTGCGCGAGGCGGGACTTGAACCCGCATGCCCGGAATGAGCACTAGAACCTGAATCTAGCGAGTCTACCAATTCCACCACTCGCGCATTTTTCATTTCGCTGTTGGGCTTTCGCTCAACGCTCCGATATAATACCATGGGTGTCGGGTTTTGTCAACTGTTTTTTGAAAATTTTTTCAAAAAATTTTTGGAGGGTTTTGGGCCGTCCAATCCCCTTTTCTTTTCCCGGAATCGATGGTATAATGGTCAAAACATTTCGGGAGGCCGGTTATGGAATTTTTACCCCTTTGCAGACAGGATATGATAGAAAGAGGCTGGAGTCAGTGCGACTTTGTGTATGTCATCGGGGATGCCTATGTGGACCATCCCTCCTTCGGTCATGCCATCATCAGCCGGGTTCTGGAGCAGGCCGGGTATTCCGTGGGAATCATCTCCCAGCCCGACTGGAAGAATCCCAAGTCCATTGACATTTACGGACGGCCCCGGCTGGGATTTTTGGTCACCGGCGGCAACATCGACCCCATGGTGAACCACTACGCCGTTTCCAAGCGCCGCCGCAAGACCGATGCCTACACCCCCGGCGGGGTCATGGGCAAGCGGCCGGACTATGCCACGGTGGTTTACTGCAACCTTATCCGCCAGGTTTACAAGGATGTGCCCATTATCATCGGCGGCATTGAAGCCAGCCTGCGGCGGCTGGCCCACTACGACTACCTCTCCGATTCCATGAAGCGCTCCATCCTCCTGGACAGTCAGGCAGACCTTCTGTCCTATGGCATGGGCGAAAAGAGCATTGTGGAGATTGCCGAGGCCCTCAACGCCGGGATGGATGTGAAGGACATCACCTACATTGACGGCACGGTGTTCCGCACCCGGCAGCTGGACGAGAGCTTCCCCACCATTGTGCTGCCAGACTTTGCCCGGCTGAAGGAGAACCGCCGGGCCTATGCGGAGAGCTTCCGGATTCAGTACCAGAATTGCGATCCCTTCACCGCCAAGCGGCTGGCAGAGCCCTACGGCAATGAATTTGTGGTGCAGAATCCCCCTCAGAAGCCTTTGACCACCCAGGAGATGGATGCCATCTACGCCCTTCCCTACTGCCGCAACTACCATCCCAGCTATGAGAAGCTGGGGGGCGTGCCTGCCATTGAAGAAGTCAAATTCAGCCTGGTAAGCTGCCGGGGCTGCTTCGGCGCCTGCTCCTTCTGCGCCCTTACCTTCCATCAGGGGCGGATTATCCAGGCCAGAAGCCATGCGTCCATCCTGAAAGAGGCTGAGCTTATGACAAAGGACCCGGACTTCAAGGGCTACATTCACGATGTGGGCGGCCCCACCGCCAACTTCCGGTTCCCCGGCTGTGAAAAGCAGCTGACCAAGGGCACCTGTCCCAACCGGCAGTGCCTCTACCCCACCCCCTGCAAAAATCTCCGGGCGGATCACTCTGACTATGTGAGCCTTCTGCGGAAGCTGCGGAAGCTCCCCGGGGTGAAAAAGGTGTTCGTCCGCAGCGGTATCCGCTTTGACTATCTGCTGGCGGACAAGAAGGACACCTTCTTCAAGGAGTTGGTGCAATACCATATCTCCGGACAGCTGAAGGTGGCGCCGGAGCACGTGTCCGACGTGGTGCTGTCCTACATGGGCAAACCCAAAAACGGGGTTTACAACCGGTTCGTGGAGAAGTATTTTGCCCTGAACCACCAGTACGGCATGAAGCAGTTTCTGGTCCCCTATCTCATGTCCAGCCACCCCGGCTCCACCATGCAGGAGGCGGTGAAGCTGGCGGAGTACATCCGGGACATGGGCTACAACCCGGAGCAGGTGCAGGATTTTTACCCTACCCCCTCCACTTTGTCCACAGTAATGTACTATACCGGGCTGGATCCCCGTACCATGGAAAAGGTATATGTCCCCACCGATCCCCACGAGAAGGCCATGCAGCGGGCCCTCATCCAGTACCGGGACCCCAAGAACTACTATCTGGTGCGGGAGGCTCTGCTGAAGGCTCACCGGGAGGATCTCATCGGCTCCGGCCCCAAGTGCCTCATCCGGGCGGTGCCTCCCAGACCGGGAAAGCACCTGGCTCCGCCACCCAAGGCCCCGGCAAAGGTTCGTCCCGCCCGGGGAAAGCCGGTTTCCGGGAAAAAGGCCATTCCCAGGCAGAAGGGAAAATCCAAGTAAGCAAGGAAGCTGCCTATGAAACGAAGCAAACCCAACACCAAGCCCTTGTGGCGGGGCCTTCTGATTCTATACAGCCTTTTTATGCTGTGGCTGCTGTTTGGCCGCTCTGCCGGCTGGATTGAAGGGCTTACCTATGAAGAGCAGCTGGGCTACAACCGGAATCTCAAGCCCTTTTTCACCATTGGCAACTACCTTTGGGTGGTATTTCACAGCAGCAATGCCTATCTTGTCCGCCACTGCTTCATCAATCTGGCGGGAAATGTGCTGTTGTTTATCCCTGTGGGCTTTCTGCTGCCCAAGGTGTCCAAGACTCTGCAAAATTTTCTGCGATTCTTCCTTTTGTGCTTTGCCATCATGCTGGCGGTGGAGCTGCTGCAGCTGGTGACCCTTCTGGGCTGCTTTGATGTGGACGATCTGATTCTGAACCTGTCCGGGATGTCCCTGGGATTTTTGCTGGAGCGCATTACCAGAAGATAAAGGATAGAAAGGATTTTTTCTATGAAAAAGCTGAATCACGCTCTGAACATCATAATCGGGGCTTTCGTTGGCGTGTTTATTGGGTACGCAATCTATGTTGTCTGGGATTATAACGCCCATCCCCAGCTCTACGCCGCCCAGTCGGCTCCCTGGTATACAGGAATTCTTCTGTATGGGATTTGCGCCCTCGGGGTGGCGGTGGTCTGCCTGGTCATCAAGGCTGTCATCCGGTACAAGGTGCAAAAGGCCGGGAACAGATAACCCAATTTCCTCATAGGTGATTGTCATGAAAAGAAACACAAAAGCCCTGGCAGGTTTTTTGACCCTTGCAATCCTCATAGGCTTAGCCGGATGCAAAAAAGAGGAAATTCGGGATTATCCGGTTCTTGCTGACCCCTCGCCGGCGGATATTACCCAAACGGTTCCCATGGATTTTGAGATGGAGACGGATTACAGCAATATTTCCGTAAAAACAGAAAAGGACACCTATTCCAAGGATACTGAGGAAATCGTCTACACCATCACCAACCACAATCCGGGAAAGGGGTTTTACTACTTTTCCCTGCCCTATGTAGAATTCTATGACGGGGAAAGCTGGATACGGCTGGCCTACTATCCGCCGGACTACCGCCAGGAGGCCGGGGTTTGGAATGTATGCGGCGTGGAGGGGGAACCGGAAATGGAATTTTCCGCCAACGGCATCTTCTATCCCCAGTCCGTTGCAGGAGGCATCCAGGACGGAGCCTACCGACTGGTGATTTTTGTGGGGGATACCTGGGTGTCTTACCAGTTTTGCTTTGAAAACTGACAAATGAGCGAAAGCAGGAAGCGGCGGTGCTTCCTGCTTTTTTCAATGGGGGTCTAATTCTTTCTGCGGGCGCATAGGATGTTCCATACATTGGAATTTGAGGTGGATCTATGGAACATACTGCCAACAGCATTACCCTGCGGGGAAGTCTTCGGGAGCTTCCCCAGTTTTCCCATGAGAATCACGGCCGTCGGTTTTACCGCTTCTATCTGGAGGTCCCCCGGCTCTCCGGCACGGTGGATACCCTGCCGGTGATTGCCGAGGAGGCTCTGGTTCACGCCCTGGACCCCTCTGCCGGGGAGATGATTACCGTCACCGGGCAGATTCGCTCCTACAATCAACGAAGCGACGGAGTGCGGCACCTGATTATCTTTGTATTTGCCGCCTCCCTTACCGTGGAGGACGGAGAACCCATCAACGATGTGACCCTGGAAGGTCTCATCTGCAAAGTCCCCACCTTTCGGCGAACCCCCCTGGGTCGGGAAATCTGCGATGTGATGCTGGCGGTGCCCAGAGCCTTCCGCCGGGCGGACTACCTGCCCTGTATCCTCTGGGGCCGCACCGCTCTGGAAATCTCCCAATGTGAGGTTCGGGATAAAATTGAGATTTGCGGGCGTCTCCAGAGCCGGCAGTACACCAAGCTCACGGAGGACGGCCCCACCACCCGGACGGCTTATGAGGTTTCCGCCCTTACCGCTCAGGTTCTCACAGAAGAAGATTCAGAAGAAAACATAGAGTAACCCCCACAGCGGTGGGCAGGATTCCTGCCGCCGCTGTTTTCTTTATGCTGCCGGATTCCCGATAAATGGTCATTAAGGTGGTGGCACAGGGCCAGTGGTACAGGGTAAACACCATGGTGCAAAGGGCCATCTGCCAGGTAAATCCGGCGCTCAGCAGGAGCTGGGGACTGATTTCCCCCACCGCCTGCAAGGTGCTGCCCCCCAGGCCCATGAGGATCACCGGAATGGTCAGTTCATTGGCAGGAAGAGCAAGGATAAAGCCCAGCAGGATGATGCCGTTCATCCCCAGGATCAGCCCCAGGGGATCCAGCCACCCGGCTATGGTGGCAAGAAGGCCCGTGTAGGACAAAAGCCACAGGAGGGCTCCTGCCGGGGCTGCCACCTTCATGGCTCTTCCGGTTATGAATATGGTACGGTCCACCAGGGAGCGTACCAGGATTTTGCCAAGCCGGGGGCGGCGGAATGGCGGCATCTCCATGAGAAAGCTGCTGGGCTGGGCGCGAAGCACAGTCCTGTTCAGCACTCCCGACACCGCCATGGCTCCCACCACCCCCAAAGCCACGCAAGCTGCTACCGCCAAGGCTGCCCCGGCCCGGGAAAAGAACAGGCTCCCCAACACAATCAGGGTGGGAAAACGGCCGTTACAGGGCACAAAAGCGTTGGTCAGCATAGCCGCTGTGCGCTCTCGGGGGGACTCGATAATCCGGCACCCCATGACACCCACCGCATTGCAGCCAAGGCCCATACACAGCGTCAGGGCCTGCTTGCCGCAGCCGCCGCAGCGAGCCATGGCCGGGTCCAGAAGAAATGCCATTCTGGGAAGATACCCCACATCCTCCAAAAGGGTAAAGAGGGGAAAAAAGATTGCCATAGGAGGCAGCATCACCGCCGCCACCCGGGTACAGGTGGCATACACCCCATCCAGAAGGAGTCCTGAAAACCAGGCAGGGGCCGGTGAGAGCCAGCCATGAAGCACCCCATACAGGGCATCAAAGCCCCTTTGAAGCAGCTCCGAGGGATAATTGGCACCCCACACTGTCAGCCACACAATAAAAAACAGGGTAAGGCACAAAAGCCCTCCTCCAAAGCGGCGGCTTACCAGCAGCTGATCGATTTTTCTGCGCCAGAAGTCGTGGTCCTTTCCGTCCTTTTTTACGCAGTCCTTTGCCATCTCCTCCGCCGCAAACACCGGGTTTTCCCACCGGGGGAGGGGTTCCCTTTCCGGCTGGGCGGCGGCGGTACAGATAACCTCCGTCAGTTCCTCCAGTCCCTGACGGTCATCCCCGGCGGTACACACCACCGGAACCCCCAGCTGCCGGGACAGGCTCCTATGGTTTACCCAGATGCCCCGGCGCTTTGCCTCATCCATCAGGTTCAGGCACACCACCGCCCGCTTTGCCTTTTCCAGCACCTGCAGGGCAAGAATCAGGCTCCGCTCCAGGCAGCTGGCATCGCAGACAACCACCACACAGTCCCAGTCCTCCCGGGCTATGTACCGGGCCGCCACCTGTTCGTCCCGAGAGGCGCCCCGGAGGCTGTAGGTGCCCGGCAAGTCCGTAATCACCAGCTCTGTATTCCCCCGGCGATGACGGCCCCGGGCCATGCCCACGGTCTTTCCCGGCCAGTTGCCTGTATGCTGGCGCATCCCGGTGAGGGCGTTGAAAAGGGTGCTTTTCCCCACATTGGGGCAGCCCACAAAGGCCACCTGAATCCTTCGTGTAATCAGCGGCCCCATCAGCACACCACCCGGATGTCACGCAAATCCGCCATCCGCATAGCAAGCACCGTGCCCCGGAATTCCAGCGCCGCAACCTTTCGCCCCGGCCCCAGGTACCGGCAGATCACGAGAGTCCCCGGAACAAAACCAAAATCCTGCAGGCGTCTGCGTAAATGGGTATTTGTATTCACGGCCTTGACCACGGCAGCGTCTCCCGGCCGCAAGTCATCCAATCTCCGTTCCATAGCCATCCTCCTTCCGAACACTGTATCATCTTATCCCCCCCCCCTCCCTTTTGTGACAGCCCCCTTTCTTTTTTCGGGAATTTGTGATAAAATTGCAGAAAAATCAGGAGGTGCTTATGAACGAGAAGGTTGCAGGCATTATTGCCGCTTTGAAAGAACGCTACCCCCAGTCTGTGTGTGCGCTGCACTATGAAAAGGACTATGAACTGATGATTGCCGTGCGGCTCTCTGCCCAGTGCACCGACGCCCGGGTGAATCTGGTGACCCCGGCGCTGTTTGCCGCTTATCCTACCCTGGAGGCTATGGCCCAGGCGCCTGTGGAGGCGGTGGAGGAATATGTGAAAACCTGCGGCTTCTTCCGCCAGAAGGCCAAGGATATTGTAGGTGCCTGCCAGATGCTCCTTGCCCAGTACGGCGGCAAGGTTCCCGGCACCATGGAGGAGCTTCTGAAGCTTCCCGGGGTGGGGCGGAAAACCGCCAATCTGCTGCTGGGGGATTTGTACCAGGTGCCGGGCAGTGTGGTGTGCGATACCCACTGCATAAGGATTTGCGGACGGCTGGGCCTTTCCCAGGGAAAAGACCCGGAGAAGGTGGAGCAGCAGCTGCGGAAGATTCTGCCCCCGGAGGAGAGCAGCGACTTCTGTCACCGGATTGTGCTTTTTGGCCGGGATATCTGCACCGCCCGCTCTCCCAAGTGCCAGGAATGTCCCCTGGGAATGTTCTGCCGGGAGCACAACGCCCCATAAAGCATATTTCCCCCTTGTCCCAATACACTTAGGACAAGGGGGGATTTTTTGAAATCACGGATTTTTTACAGCTCCCTGCTGCTCACCGGAGTGAATCTTCTGCTGCGGCTGATCAGCACCTCTTTTCAGGTCTATCTCTCCGGGAAAATCGGGCCGGAGGGAATTGGCCTTCTGCACCTGCTCCTTTCTGTAGGAGGGCTGGCCATGATTGCCGGGGCCGCCGGGGTTCGCACCAGTGCCATGTATCTCACCGCCGAGGAGCTGGGAAAGGGCAGAAAGCACAGTGTCCACTGGGTGCTCTCCGGCTGCACCCTTTACAGCCTGGTTTTCAGTGTGACGGTGAGCATGGGACTTTACTGCTTTGCGCCGGTAATTGCCGAAAGCTGGATTGGTGAGCCGGAGATTTTCCCGGCGATTCGGATTTTTGCAATGTTTCTGCCTATCAACTGCCTGTGCGGTGTCATGACCGGGTATTTTACCGCCGCCAATCGGATTCGCACCCTGGCGGCGGTGGAGGTGGCGGAGCAGCTGACCTCTATGGGGACGGTTTTTTCCCTGCTGACTCTCTGGGCCGGAAGCGATCCCCTGCGGGCCTGTATCGCCGTGGTGGTGGGGCAAGGTCTGGGCAGCTGCTTCACCTTAGCCTGCCTGTGGGTTCTGAGGCTCCGGGAACGGACGGCCGCCGGGCCCCGGATTCCCATTGCCGGAAGGCTTCTGAAAATCGCTCTGCCTCTGGCGGCGGCGGACGATCTGAAAGCAGGGATTTCCACCGGGGAAAATCTCATGGTTCCCAAACGGCTGGCCCTGTACGAAGGCACCCAAAGCCCTCTGGCAGCCTTTGGCATGGTGTGCGGCATGGTGTTTCCCATTATGATGTTCCCGGCTGCCATTCTTTTCGGTCTGTCGGAGCTTCTGGTGCCGGAGCTGGCCCGGTGTGCCGCCGTAGGAAGCCGGAAGCGGATTTCTTACTTAGTGGGGCGGTGCCTGCACGTGGGGCTTCTCTATGGCTGTGCCTGCGCCGGGATCATCTTTCTCACGGCGGACGGTCTGTGCGGAGCCATCTATCACACCGGTGCCCCGGCGCCTTACCTCAAGGCTTTTGCCCTGCTGATTCCCATGCTCTACGCCGACTCCCTCATTGACGCCATGACCAAGGGTCTGGGGCAGCAAACCGCCTGTGTCCGGTACAACATCCTCACCTCCGCCATGGATGTGGGGCTGCTGTTTGTACTGCTGCCCCGGTTTGGCCTCCACGGGTATTTTTGCAGCTTTTTTGTCACCCATTTTATCAATTTCTGTCTGAGCCTGAGAAGGCTGTTGCGGGTATCGGGCTATGCCCTGTCTGCCATGCAGCCGCTTTTGACCTTGCTGGCCGCTGCCGCTTCCATGGCCGGGGCGGCTCTGGCGGTCAGTCCCCTGGTGCGGGCTTTTGGGTTTCTTGGTATCTTTTTCTGCCTTTTGTGCCTGCTGGGGGTAGTGAAGAAGGCGGATTTTCAATGGGCAAGGGCCCTGGTGCGTGGCAAATAAAAATCCGGCAGGATTTGGGGCGCTTTCCCCTCATCCTGCCGGTTTTTATTACTTCTCTTACAACGCCCGGGCCTGCTCCTGAATTTCCTGGGCAGTGGGGTAAAGAAGATTCTCGTCCACCTGGGCATCCGCCGCAATCAGGGCAAGGTATGTGGTCAGGCTCTTTCTGTGCTTGCCGGTAAGCTGACGGTTCAGACTCTTTGCCGCAATGTTCAGCCGCTCCTCCTGGGTATAGCCCTGGTAGTCCTGCTCGTTTCGCAGGCCGTAGCCGTGGTAGTACTGCTTGCCCAGCAGGAACAGCATCATGGTAAACTGCTTCTTCTCCCTGGGAAACAACTGGCTTAAAAGTTCTTCAACCTTGTCCCGCTGGGGCTGCCCGTAGGGGAAGGAGTTTTCCGAAAAGGCCTGAAACTCCCGTTCCTCCTGTTCCCGGCTTTTAATGCCCAGCCAATCTGCAATATCCATGTTTTTTCCTCCGATTACAGAGATTTTGCCAGTTCCTTCAGCTGGTCCGCCAGGTCGGTAGCCTCCCAGGGGCGGTTCTCCACGCCGAAGTGGCCGGTCATGGCCGTGTCCTTGTAGATGGGGCGGCGGAGGTTCAGCTTGCGGATGATGCCGCCGGGGGTCATGTCGCAGGTCTTGCGCAGCAGCTCCGTCATAGCCTCGTCGGAAATTACGCCGGTGCCGAAGCTGTCCACCCGGACGGAAACCGGCTCCGCCACACCGATGGCGTAGGCCAGCTGCACCTGCACCTGGGCGGCAAGACCGGCTGCCACCAGGTTCTTTGCCATGTACCGGGCCAGGTATGCGCCGCTTCTGTCCACCTTGGTGGGGTCCTTGCCGGAGAAGGCGCCGCCGCCGTGGGAGAAGTAGCCGCCGTAGGTATCCACAATGATCTTTCTGCCGGTCAGGCCCGTGTCTCCGTCCGGGCCGCCGATGACGAAGTTACCGGTGGGGTTGATGTGGATGTGGGGCACCTGCTCCAGGGAGAAGCCGTACTGCTCCAGCACCGGGGCGATGACGCCCTCCCGGATGTACTTCCGCAGCTCCTGGATTTCAAAATCGGCGCTGTGCATCACGGACACTACCACGGCCTCGATACCCACCACCTGGTTATTTTCGTCGTACTCCGCCGTCACCTGGGTCTTGCCGTCGGGACGGAGCAGGTCGTTGCTGCGGATGCAGGCAGTCAGCCGGTTGGCCAGGGCCCGGGCCATGGCGGCAGGCAGGGGCATCAGTTCCTTGGTCTGGGTGCAGGCGCCGCCGAACATCATACCCTGGTCTCCTGCGCCGCCTACCTGGTCATTGGTGCCCAGGGCGATGTCGGCGGACTGGGTGTGAATCCGGCACTGGATTTCCACGGTGTCGGCGTCAAAGCCGCACTCCGGGTACACATAGCCGATTTCCCGGATCACCTGCCGGGCAACGGCAGGATAATCCACCTGGGCAGAGGTGGTAATCTCGCCGCAGATGAGGCAGAAGTTGGTGGTAACCATGGTTTCGCAGGCTACCCGGGCGTTGGGGTCCTGGGCCAGGCAGGCATCCAGGATGGCATCGGAGATAGCGTCTGCCACCTTGTCCGGGTGGCCGCAGGTAACACATTCAGAGGTAAAAAGTCTTTTTTCCATATCTATTCCTTTCTGGCGCTGGGGTTTCCCCCGAAAAACATAAAAAATCCGCACACCGAAGATTCGATGTGCGCTCTATCGAATCCTCATCTTTCGTTTGCCGCCGGATTTGGCACCTTGAATTAACAGGTTGCCGGGTTTCATCGGGCCGTTCCCTCCACCACTCTTGATAAGGCTTGTATGCAGTTCCCATATATTTTACCGTTTTTTCTCCATTTGTCAACCCCTTTTTCCCTTTTCCCATGGAAAAATTCATAAAACTTTCATAGACATTTTCTGGGAAAGCTGATATGATATACCCATTATCTTGTAGGAGCTGATGGCTTTGAAAAATCTTCGCAGCCGCTTCGAGCGGTTTTGCCTTCGCAACCAGCGAAAAGGCATCCCCAATCTCATGCTGTATGTGACCGTGGGAAGCGCCATTGTGTATCTTATCAGTCAGTTCACCCAGTCCAGCACCTTATATTCGGTGCTGGAGTTTAACCGGAGCCTCATTTTACAGGGGCAGGTGTGGCGGCTTTTCTCCTATGTGTTCACCGGCACCAGCGGCAACTTTGTGCTGGCCCTGATTAGTCTATATTGCTACTATTCCCTGGGACGAGCGGTGGAAGCCCGGTGGGGTACCTTCCGGTTTAACCTGTTTTATTTCACCGGCATTATCCTCATGGATGTTTTCGCCATGATTTTCGCATCTCCCTCCTTTATGCTGTTCTGGAGCGACGGAGTGCCGGTGCTGTTCCCCGCCGACACATACTACACAGGCATGGTCACCTGGCTGAATCTGAGCCTGCTGATTGCCTTTTCCACATTGTACCCGGATACCCACTTCCTGTTCTTCTTTATCATCCCGGTGAAGGCCTGGATTTTTGCCCTTATTTATCTGGGACTGATTCTTTTTAATGTGTGGAACCTGTCTTACCCTGTATTCTGCTTCCCCCACAATTTGTTCCCGCTGATTGCCCTTGCCAACTACTTCTTGTTCTTCGGCAAGGATGTTGCCAATCTTATCCCCCTGTCCTGGCGGGTAAAGGCCCGGCGGACCGGCGGCTTCCATAAGCCCCAGCCCAAAACCGGTCCCATCCCCTTCCACTCCGGGCAGAAAGCCCAGACCCAGGCTCCCTACCATCACCGCTGCACCGTCTGCGGCCGCACCGATGTTTCCAATCCGGAGCTGGAGTTCCGCTACTGCTCCAAGTGCAACGGCTACTACTGCTACTGCGAGGACCACATCAACAACCACACCCACATTCAATAATCCCCAAGGAAGGTAACGCATGCTTACAAAAGAGGAATTTCATCAGCTGTTGGCAGAAGGCCCATTGCTCCTGGACGGTGCCACCGGCTCCAACCTGCAAAAGGCCGGAATGCCCAGAGGTTGCTGCACCGAGCAGTGGATTCTGGACAATCCCCAGGCCCTCACCGACCTGCAGCGGCAATATGCCGAAGCCGGAAGCCGGGTGCTTTACGCCCCCACCTTTCAGGCCCAGCCCATTGCCCTGGAACGGGAAAATCTGGCAGACCGGACGGAAGAAGTCAATGCCCGGCTGGTGCAGCTGACCCGCTCTGCAGCCCCCGGCTGTCTGGTAGCCGGAAATCTTACCACCTTGGCCACCTTTACCGACAGCTTTGACCCGGAGAATTTTGACCTGCTGGTGGAAAACTACAGCCGTCAGATCCGGGGACTGGTGGACGGAGGAGTGGATCTTCTGGCGGCGGAGACCCTCATGTACCCCCTGGAGGCAGAGGCCATTCTCACCGCCGCAGAGCTGGAAGGGGTTGGCACCGTGATGTACTCCTTTACCATGCAGCCCGACGGCGCACTCTTTTCCGGCATGGATGCTTCCAAAGTCCTCTCCGAGCTGGAAGACGCCGGTGCTGCTGCGGTGGGCTTTAACTGCGTGGCGGCGGATCTATTCACCGCCGGACTGGTGAGCAAGCTCCGGCGGCGGCTCAAAGGTCCCATTCTCTGCAAGCCCAACGCCGGTATCCCGGTCATCGGGCCGGACAACCTGCCCCACTACCCCATGGAGCCGGAGGAATTTGCCGGAATCCTGGCAGACTGCCGCCAGATGGGGGCTTCCATCTTAGGCGGCTGCTGCGGCACCGACCCCCGTTTTATCGCCGCTTTGAAGCGCACCCTTACCTGAAATACGCCGCCTGCCCCCTCCGGGACAGGCGGTCAGACTGTCAATAAAGTCCCAAACCGGCAAAAGCAAAAGGAAATGGGCTTTCATCCCCTTTTGGAGGATTGGTAGAAAAACCAGGTGCAGTTCCTCCAACAAAAGCCCGGAAATTGTTGCTGCGCAACGCTTTTGCCTTACTGCGCAAACGCCGCCCTACCGTACCCTATGTACGCCGACGGGCGGCGTTTGCTTGTCTTTGTGCCTTTCTTGACAGTCTGGCAGCGTGTCAAAAAGGTTTTTTGACACGCTGACCGTCCGCCCCATCCGGGGCAGGCGGTTTTTTGTTGACAGGTAAAATCTTTTTGCTATAATGGGCTTCATGGATAGAAAAATTACCCTTTACGTCAGCAACAAAAATGTGCTGACCTGGCTGTCTGCGCTTTGCATGATAGGTTCGGCTGTGGCCCGCATTCTGATCGTCGGTACGAAAGGAGCCGATGTGTGGAGCCAAATCGTTCTGCCGGTATTTGCCTGTGTGCTGTTTGCCCTGATGGTCCTGGAAACCGGGAAGGAGTTCTTTTACAAGACTGCCATTCCCGTGTGGCTGATTGCCATTTACTTCTTCTTCGTCTTTGAAGCGGTGGATTTTCAGTACATGGACACCATGATTACCATTCTGTACGCCATCACCCTGATTTTCGTGGCTGTCACATATACCCAAATCACCTCGGAAAAGACCAATTTCATGTGGCTGCTGGTTCCCGTCCTGATGATTCCCATCGGTGCCATTGCCTATTTGCACCGCAGCGCCCTGCTGGCTATGGAATACGGCGGACTGCTCACCGGTGCCCTCTCCTATGATTTCCTGGGAAATTACAAGGCCATGCTGCCGGACGCCCTGATGACCCTGGGGCTGCTGCTCATCATCTTTGCAGCCAAGCCCCATCCTGTGGGGCAGTGGCACCCCACCTGGGGCGACCGCTCCGACGGACGGCGTATCCGCACCGAGCCGCCTCTGAACCAGATTGTTCCTTACATCATGGTGAATCGGAACGAGTCGGACAACAAGTTTGAAACCGCCTTTGAAATCACCAATGTGGAGCGGTACATCCGCCAGAAGCGGAAAGAGGGTCTTGTAAGCTTCGGACTGATCCATGTGCTGCTGGCGGCCTACTGCCACAGCGTTGCCAAGTACCCCAAAATGAACCGGTTTATCTCCGGTCAGAGAATCTACACCCATGGCACGGATCTGCAATTTTGCATGACCGTGAAAAAGGACATGACCACCGACTCCCCGGAGACCGTCATCAAGGTACATCTGACCCCCACGGACACCGCCGAAGAGGTGTATCGGAAAATCAATGAGCAGGTGGAGATTGTGAAAAACACCCCTCTGGACTCCACCCTGGACAACACCGCTGCCGCTTTTACCCTGATTCCCGGGGTATTTCTGAAATTTACTGTGTGGATTCTGAAAACCCTGGACTATTTCGGACTGCTCCCCCGGTTCCTGCTGGAGGTGAGCCCCTTCCACGGCTCCGTGTTCTTCACCTCCATGGGCTCTCTGGGTATTCCCCCCATCTATCACCACCTGTACGATTTCGGCAACGTTCCCGTCTTTACCTCCTTCGGCTGCAAGCGCCGTTCTCTGGAGGTGCAGGAGGATGGCTCCATTGTCCAGCGTAAATATTTGGACTGCAAGTTTACCCTGGATGAGCGGATTGTGGACGGGTTTTACTATGCTGCATTCTTTAAGTACTACAAGCGGCTGATGCTCCATCCCGAGGTGCTGGATACCCCTCCGGAGCAGGTGCTGCGGGACATTGACTAAGCTATGAAAGACGAAATTCTTACCTATCTTCCCCAGGGGGACTGGGAAGAGAAAATCCACTGGTTTGACTCTCTGGACTCCACCAACAACGAGGCCAAACGGCTGGCTGCCGCCGGTGCTCCGGACGGCACCCTGATTATCTCCATCCATCAGACCGGTGGCCGGGGACGGATGGGGCGAAGCTTTCAGTCCCCCGCCGGGATGGGGGTATACATCTCCCTGCTCATGCGCCCCGGGGTAAAGCCGGAGCAGCTGATGCATCTGACCTGTGCTGCCGGTCTTTACAGCTGCCAGGGCGTGGAAGCCGCCACAGGCTTTTTGCCGAAGGTCAAGTGGATCAACGATCTGATTGCAGGAAAGCAGAAGCTGGGGGGCATTCTTACGGAGATGTCTGTCAACTCTGCCTCCGGGCTGGCGGAATACGCCATTGTCGGGGTGGGTGTCAACTGCGGTCAGACGCCCCAGGACTTCCCCCCGGAGCTGCGGAAAAAGGCTACCTCGCTGCTGCAGGTCACCGGGCAGGAAGTGTCATTGCCCCGGCTGGCAGCTGCCATGGCCCTGTCCCTCACCCGGATGAACCAGAAGCTTCTGCCCCGGAAAAAAGCCATTATGGAAGGATATAAGAATCTTTGCGTAACCCTTCACCAGCCGGTGCAGCTGCTCCGGGGAGAGGAATGTATCCCCGGCTATGCCCTGGATCTGGATGAGGACGGAGGGCTGGTGGTAAGCTTTCCCGACGGTTCCCAGCGCACCGTCAATTCCGGAGAGGTAAGTGTCCGGGGAATGTATGGATATCTTTAATTTTTCTATTGCTTTTTTCTCCAATTTTGGATATACTAACGGTGATACTTTTAAGCATGGAGGGATGCTGTTATGAAAACATTCTGGAAGGTTCTCACTGCCCTGGCTGCCATCGCCGGCGCTGTGTATGTCATTGCCACCTACGGTGACAAGATTGTAGCCTGGGCCAAGAAGGTTCTGGGCTGCTGCGAGCTGTGCGCCTGCGATTGCGACGAGGATTACGACGACTGTGATTACGATTGCGACTGCGGCGATGAGTGCGACTGCGACGAGGGTTGCACCTGCCAGTGCGGTGCCCAGACCGAAGCTCCCGCAGACAGCCAGGATGTGGCTGCTGAGGAAGCCGATTTCGAAGGCTAATTGCAAAAAGTCCCATCTGCTTCGGCAGATGGGACTTTTTTTGTATGAAGCAGCCATTGCGGGAAAAGATAGTGGCGGGAGGGATTATATGACACAAAAGGAATACGGCAAACGAATTTCCCAGATGGCACCCCCGTCGCCCATTGTGAAGGACTGCATGTTCGCCTATGTCATCGGCGGTCTGATTTGCGTGCTGGGGCAGATTCTGTGGAACTATTACGGCAGTCTGGGTTTGGAGAAAACCGACGCCTCCACCGCTGCTTCCATGACCCTGGTGGCCCTTTCTGCCCTTTTCACCGGGCTGAGCCTGTACGACAACCTGGCTAAATACGCCGGGGCCGGAACCCTGGTGCCCATCACCGGCTTTGCCAACGCCGTCAGCGCCGCCGCCGTGGAATTCAAAACGGAAGGCTACATTCTGGGAGTGGGCGCAAAGATGTTCACCATCGCCGGGCCCGTGATTGTATACGGCACCACCGCCAGCGTGATTTACGGCCTTTTGTACTGGCTTTGGGGTCTTATGGGTTAAAAATCGGGTGTGCCCCTTTTGGGACACACCCGATTTATTATTCTTCGTCAGAGGACAGCTTTACATAGCCCAGTCCGATGGCCTGGTAGTCCACTTCCATGGGATACACTTCCAGGGCATCTTCAATGAGATCAGTAGACATCTGGGAAAGCAGTGCCTGCTTTGCCTGGGTGTACCAGATTTCCTCGCTTCCGGAGAAGTACATAATATGGTAGCCAATGCTGGTCTTTACCAGACCGTAATCTCCGGGCTTGCGGGTCTCGTCAAAAATCCAGTCGTTGAATTCCTCCACCATGTAGCCCTGGGTCACGCCGGTATAGAGGCCGCCCTTGGACTTGGAGCCCGGGTCTTCCGAATACTCCCCGGCCAGCAGAGCGAAGCTGTCTTCCGTGGCCTCCCCTGCCAGCCACTCGTCCAGAATCTTCTGAGCCTCAGCCTTACATGCATCCCATTCCTCCTGGGAATAGGTGGTGGTCTTGCCATCCTCGCTCTTGGTGCCGCCCTCGGGAATGATCAGGATGTGCCGCACGTCCACGGTGTAGCCGCTCTCCTTGGTGATGTCGCTTTCCGCAAAGGTGGCTTCGTTTTCCGTAAAGAAGGCTTCGATCTCCTCGTCGGTGGGGTTCAGCCCCTCATAGAGCTTCTGGAAGTACTCCAGGGCATAGCAGTTGATAAACTGGTATGCCTCATACCCTTCCACATTGGCGCCGGCGCCCATGTCCGCCGCAATCAGCGCCTGGGCGTTTTCATAGTCATTTTCCTTTGCCAGCTCCTCCATATTCTCTGCCAGGCTGTCCAGCATCTTCTGGGTGTCCTCGCTGATGACAAAGCTCTCTTCCATGCCCATCTGGTACAGGGCTGCATACCGGTGCCAGGTCTGAAGGGCATACTCCAGCAGGGACTGCTCCCAGGTGTCCCCAGTCTGGGGATTCTGCACCTGCTCACCCAAAGGCTTGGTCAGGTCCAGGCCGTAATAGGCCAGGTAGGCACTGTTGTTCTCCAGGAAATCATACACGCCCATCCAGTAGAAAACCTGAAGCTCTGCATTGGTCAGTTCCAGATCTCCCACCCGGGCCACCACCGTATCGGTCATGGCAGCAGCTTCCTCATCAGATACGGTATAATCCCCCCGGACAGAGCTTCCCAGGGTGCTGGGCTGGGACTCCAGGGTAGATTCTGTAGTTTCAGTGCCTTCCTCAGCCGGCTTCTGGGCCTCATTCACCGCCCGGATAATCATAAATGCCAGACCTGCCAGCAGTGCCACACACACAAGCGTTAGAATCACAATCTGCCAGGGCTTGGCGCCTGGCTTCACGGAAGGCTTGGAGGAGGTCTCTTCCGGCTGCTCCTGGGTCTCCTCAGGAGCCGGTGCTTCCGTTTCCGGCTGGGTTACTTCTTCCGTCTGGGATTTTCCGCAGACAGGGCAGAGCTGTTCTTCCTCCTTAAGCTCTGCACCGCAATGCTTACAATTCATACAAACCTCTTTCTCCCCTCACAGGGACAGAATTTTAATCATCTTACCACGATTCTCCCGGAAACGCAAGGCACAACCGGGCTGTTCACAGAAAATTTCCCTTTCCTCCTCCCCTGCCAGACCTTGCAAAAAACTGCGGAAAATGCTATTATCTATAATTGAGTAAGTATCCCAAAAGGAGTTTTTCCATGAATACCAAAACCACAGTGATTTCTCAGGAGCAGCTGCAGCAGCAGTTTGCCTTTTGTCATAAAATCCGCCAGTACTGGCTGGACAAGAACCGGATTCCCACCGCCTACGTGGAGACCTACGGCTGCCAGCAGAATGAGGCAGATTCCCAGCAGATTCGGGGACTGCTCAGCGAAAGCGGCTACGCAATCTGCGACTCCGCCGAAGGAGCAGATGTGGTGGTGATGAACACCTGCGCCATCCGGGAACACGCAGAGCAGCGGGTGTTCGGCAATCTTGGGGCGCTGACCCACACCAAGCGCCGCCACCCGGAGCAGAAGATTTTTCTCTGCGGCTGCATGGCAGGGCAGGAGCAGGTAGTGGAGCGGATTCGCAAAAGCTATCCCCATGTAAACGGTGTCTTTTCCACCCATCATCTGTGGCAGTTCCCCCAGCTTCTGTATCAGGTGCTCACCACCGGCAAGCGCACCTTCTATACCCAGGATGAGGCCGGCTCCATTGCGGAGGGGCTTCCCCAGCTGCGGGACGACACCCTGAAGGCCTGGGTCTCCATCATGTACGGCTGCAACAACTTCTGCACCTACTGCATCGTCCCCTATGTCCGGGGCCGGGAGCGGAGCCGGAAGCCGGAGGATATTTTACAGGAGTGCCGGGAGCTGATTGCCGGAGGCACCAAGGTGATTACCCTGCTGGGTCAGAATGTGAACTCCTACGGTAAGGATCTGGACTGCGGCATGGATTTTTCCGATTTGCTGGCCCAGATTGCCCAGATTCCCGGGGATTTTCTCATCCGCTTTATGACCAGCCATCCAAGAGATGCAGGAAAAAAGCTCTTTGACACCATGGCGGCTTATCCCAAAATTGCCAAGCAGCTCCATCTTCCCTTCCAGTCCGGCTCCAGCCGGGTGCTGAAGGCTATGAACCGCCACTATGACCGGGAGCAGTATCTGGAGCTGGTGCGTTACGCCAAAAGCGTCATGCCGGATCTGGTTCTCACCTCCGATGTGATTGTGGGCTTCCCCGGAGAGACGGAGGAAGAGTTCGAAGAAACCCTCTCCCTTATCTCCCAGGTGGGGTATGACGCCCTCTTTACCTTCATCTTCTCCCCCAGAGCCGGCACCCCTGCCGCCGCCATGGAGGACCCCACCCCCAAGGAGGAGAAGAACCGCCGGTTTGACCGGCTGTGTGCCCTGCAAAATCAGATTTCTGAAACCATCCATGCAGGATATATCGGCAAAACCCTCCGGTGCCTCATTGACGGCACCGACAAGGAGCTGCTTACCGCCCGGACAGAGGGCGGACGGCTGGTTCGTCTGCCGGGGAACCCGAATCTTATCGGGAGCTTTGCCCAGGTGACCATTACCGGCTCCACCACCTGGAGCCTGACGGGACGGCTGGAACCGTAAAAACTACAAACTTAGGAGAATCGGCATGGAAGAAAAAAACACAGAGCTTACCCCCATGCGCAAGCAATACTACACCATCAAGGAACAAAATAAGGACTGTATCCTGTTTTTCCGTCTGGGTGACTTCTACGAGATGTTCGACGAGGACGCCCGGCTGGCTGCCCGGGAGCTGGATCTGACCCTCACAACCCGGGACCGGAACAAGCCCAAGGAGGAGCAGACCCCCATGTGCGGCGTTCCCTATCACTCCGTGGATTCCTACATCGCCCGACTGGTAAGCAAGGGCTATAAGGTGGCCATCTGCGAGCAGACAGAGGACCCGGCCCTGGCCAAGGGGCTGGTGGAGCGGGAGGTGACCCGGATTGTCACCCCCGGCACCGTCACGGAAAGCTGCATGCTGGAGGAGAGCAAGAACAACTACATCGCCTGTATCTACGGGGAAAAGCAGAGCTGCGGCCTGGCCTTCTGCGACCTGTCCACCGGTGCTTTCTATGTCACCAGCTGCCCCGATGTCCCTTCTGCTGCCTGCGAGCTGGGACGGTTTGCTCCCAGCGAGGTCATCCGGGGAGGCGCCGCCTCCCACGACCCGGTGCTGGAGGATGCCCTGTTTCACCGTCTTTCCTGCTGCGTGGACGAGGAGCAGCCGGGACAGTTCTCCCCGGCAGATTCCCAGGAGGTGCTGGAAAGCCACTTTGGGGAGTCTTTGTCGGAGCTGGGGCTTACCGGACTTCCGGAGGCGGTACTGGCTGCGGGAACCTTGCTTCGCACCCTTTTGACCCTGCAAAAAAACGACCTGACCCACATCCGTCAGCTGCAATACTACACCTCCGGCAAATTCATGGAGCTGGATATGGATGCCCGGCGGAATCTGGAGCTTACGGAGACCCTTCGGAGCAAGGAAAAGAAGGGTACCCTTTTATGGGTGCTGGACAAGACCCACACCGCCATGGGCGGACGGCTGCTGCGCAGCTGGATTGAAAAGCCCCTGCTGGACGGCGGGGAGATTTACCGCCGGCAAAGCGCCGTGGAGGAGCTGGTTTCCGCCACTGCTGTGAGAGGCGAGTTGGAGGAAGCCCTCCGGGATGTTTCCGATCTGGAGCGGGTGATGACGAGAATCGTCACCGGCACCGTCAACTGCCGGGACCTTCTGGGGCTTGCCAAGGGATTGCGGGCACTGCCTCAGGTGAAGCGGCAGCTTCAGGAGTTGGAGTCTCCCCTCCTTGTCAGCCTGAACGGAGAGATTGACCCGCTGGAGGACTGTGCTGACCGGATTGAGTCCACCATCGTGGATGAGCCCCCCCTGACTGTCCGGGAGGGCGGCATCATCCGGGAAGGGGCTGACCCCCAGGCGGACCATCTGCGGAGTATTATGAAGGGCGGCTCGGAAACCATCGCCGCCATTGAAGCCGCCGAGCGGGAAAAGACCGGTATCCGCACCCTGAAGGTGGGCTATAACCGGGTATTCGGTTACTACATTGAAGTTTCCAAATCCTTTGTGAATCAGGTGCCGGAGGGCTATATCCGCAAGCAGACCCTGACCAACTGCGAGCGGTACATCACCCAGGAGCTGAAAGACCTGGAAGATCAGGTGCTGGGAGCCAAGGAACGGCTCACCGCCCTGGAATATCAGATTTTCACCCAGCTGCGGGAATTTCTGGCAGCCCAGGCTGCCCGGGTGCAGTGCAGTGCCGCCGCCGTGGCTCAGGCGGATGTGCTCTGTTCCCTTGCCAGCGTTGCCGCCCAGCGGGGCTACTGCCGCCCGGAGATTACCCTGGACCGGGAGATTTCCATTACCGACGGCCGCCACCCGGTGGTGGAAATGATGCTGAAGGACTCCCTGTTTGTCCCCAACGATACCCACATCGGCGCCAAGGACAACCAGGTTTCCATCATCACCGGCCCCAACATGGCAGGTAAATCCACCTATATGCGCCAGGTGGCGCTCATTGTGCTCATGGCCCAGATTGGCTCCTTCGTCCCTGCCCGCAGTGCCAGAATCGGCATTGTGGACCGGGTTTTCACCCGGATTGGTGCCAGCGACGACCTGGCCTCCGGTCAGTCCACCTTCATGGTGGAGATGGCAGAGGTGGCCTCCATTTTGAAGTACGCCACCGCCAAGAGCCTTCTGATTCTGGACGAAATCGGCAGAGGCACCTCCACCTATGACGGCATGGCCATTGCCCGGGCGGTGCTGGAATACGCCGCCAATCCCCGGCAGCTGGGAGCAAAGACCCTCTTTGCCACCCACTACCACGAGCTGTCCGCCATTGAAAACGAACTGCCCAATGTAAAAAACTATAACATCGCCGTGAAAAAGCGGGGTGACCGGATGATTTTCCTGCGGAAAATCGTTCCCGGTGCCACGGACGACAGCTACGGCGTGGAGGTTGCCAAGCTGGCAGGGCTGCCCAATTCCGTAGTGGCCCGGGCCCGGCAGATTTTGCAGGAGCTGGAAAGCCAGGAGGGTGTCCGTCCTCAGGCTTCCGGTGTGAAGGAACCGGAGGATCAGATCAGTATGCTGGATTTGCGGAGCCAGCAGGTTTGCGCCGCTCTGGAAAAAATCAGCATCGAAACCCTGACCCCCATTGAAGCCATGAACGAGCTGTTCAAGCTCAAGAAAATGTTGGAATGATATGAAAAATACCATGATTACCCCCTCCTGGAAGGAGCAGCGGATTGGCTGGGTTTACTTTGCCCTGCAGCTGCTGGTGCTGCCCACAGCCGTTATTTTACTTCTCAACCTGCTTCCCTTCCCCCTGACGGAAGCTCAACAGAATGTTGTCTTCTTCGTCCTGAATTTCTTTTGTGTCACCCTTATCTTTTTCCGGTATCTGAAAGCCTCCCTGGGGCGTCTGGCGGAGAATCTTTCCGCCTGCCTGGGAACCGCCGCCGCAGGCTTCGGCCTTTATTACCTGGGGCAGGTTCTGGTGGGGCTTGCCATCACCTGGTTTTATCCGAATTTTCGCAACGTCAACGACATGACCATTCAGGTGATGGTACAGGAGAACTTTTTGCCCATGGCCATTTCCACCATCTTCCTGGTGCCCGTGGCCGAAGAGACCCTGTACCGGGGACTGTTATTCGGCAGTCTTTCCGAAAAGAGTCTGCCCTTTGCTTATTTGGTATCCACCCTGGTGTTCTGCGCCATTCATGTGGCAGGCTATGTGGGGGTGTACCCCCTGGGCCTTTTGGCCCTGTGCTTCTGCCAGTATCTGCCCGCCGGAATCTTCCTGGCCTGGGCCTATCACCGCAGCGGCACCATCTGCACGTCCATGCTCATCCACATGGTGGTAAACGCCATCGGTATTTTGGCTATGAGGTGATTTTATGCCCAAAATTATTCAGCTTTCCCCCCATATCGCCAATCTGATTGCCGCCGGTGAGGTGGTGGAGCGGCCTGCCTCCGTCATCAAGGAGCTGCTGGAAAACGCCGTGGACGCCGGGGCCTCCCAAATCACCGTGGAAATCCGGGAAGGCGGCATGACCTTTATGCGGGTGACGGACAACGGCTGCGGCATTGCCCCGGAGGACGCACCTACCGCCTTTTTGCGCCATGCCACCTCCAAGCTCAGAAGTGCCGAGGATCTGGCCGCCATTTCCACCATGGGCTTCCGGGGAGAGGCACTGGCTGCCATTGCCTCTGTCAGCCGGATTGATTTGCTCACCAAAACCGCCGGAAGCGTGGAGGGAATCAGCCTTCATCTGGAAGGGGGCACCATCACGGAGCAGTCGGAGGCCGGCTGCCCAGACGGCACCACCATCATTGTCCGGGATTTGTTCTTCAACACCCCTGCCCGGATGAAATTCATGAAATCCGATGCCACCGAGTCTGCCCGGATTGCTGCCGTAGTGCAGCAGCAGGCCCTGGCTCACCCGGAGGTGGCTTACCGCTTCCTGAAAGACGGGAAGCAGACCCTCTCCACCCCGGGAAACGGGGATTTGTCCGCTGCCATCTACTGCGTTTACGGCAGAGAGTGCAGCAAAATGGTTCCGGTGAAAAGCCGCTGGGATGTTTACAGCCTCACAGGCTTCGTATCCAAGCCCACAGATGCCCGGCCCAACCGGAGCCTGCAAACCTTTTTTGTGAACAACCGCCCGGTGCGGTCTGCCCTGCTGGTGTCCGCTTTGGAGGAGGCCTACCGGAATCAGCTGATGCAGGGAAAGTACCCTGCCTGTGTGCTGCACCTGCAGGTACCTGCCAACATGGTGGATGTGAACGTCCACCCGGCTAAAATTGAAGTGAATTTCCTCAACCGAAACGGCGTGTTCGACTGCATCCACTACGGCGTTCTGGGAGCCCTGAACAAGACCCCCGACCGGCCCCAGGTGCAGTTCAAGACCGCTCCTGCCCCCTCCCAGCCTGCTGTCAAGCCGGCGGAGGCTCCGGCAAAGAAGCAGGACTTCTTCCGCACCATGACCCCTCAGGAGTTCAAGAGCTTCACCTCCGCCGTCTCCCAGGCTCCCAAGCCCAGTCCCCTGGCTGCCGCCGCCACCGCAGCGGCAGTGGAGCGCAGTGCCCCTGCCCCCCTCCGGGAGCCGGTGGCTTTCCCCACCATGGAGCGGCAGAAAACCATTCCCCCCATTGTGGTTGCCGTGGAAGCACCCAAAGCCCCCCAGGAAAAGCCCAAGGCAGAACCGGCGGCAACCGCCCCGGAGCCGGAGCAGACCGCTCTTTCCATGCCTGCCCAGGCACCCTGGCGGATGGTAGGAGAGCTGTACCGCAGCTACATACTGGTGGAGCAGGGGGAGGAAGCCTATCTCATTGACAAACACGCCGCCCATGAGCGGATTCTCTTTGAAAAGCTGAAGGCCAATCAGGAGGCCATCAGCTCTCAGAGTCTCCTCACGCCCCTGCCCTACCGCACAAGTGCCGAGGCGGCAGGCATCCTGCTGGCCAACAAGCAGGTTCTGGACTGCCTGGGCTTTGAGCTGGAGGAATTCGGGGACAACACCCTGCTTGTCCGGCAGATTCCCATGGATTTGTCCGACGGGGATGTGGCTGATGCTCTGGACACCCTGGCCTCTCAACTTCTTACTGGACGGAAGGAAGCTCCCGACACCGTGCGGGATAACCTGCTGCACACCGTGGCCTGCAAGGCTGCCATCAAGGCCGGCTGGAAAACCGACGACCGGGAGCTGGAAGCCCTGGTAAAGCAGGTCATGGAGCGGGAGAACCTGAAATACTGCCCCCACGGCAGACCCATTTGCATTACCTTAAGCAAAAAACAGCTGGAAAAGCAGTTCAAGCGCAGCTGAAAAAGGAGGTGCCCCATTGCCCCAAATCATAACCATTGCAGGCCCCACCGCCTCGGGAAAAACCGCCCTGTCCATCCAGTTGGCCAAGGAAATGGACGGTGAAATCGTCTCCTGCGACTCCATGCAGGTTTACAAGGACATGGACATCGGCACCGCCAAGCCCACTCCGGAAGAACAGGAAGGAATCCCCCACCATATGCTCTCGGTGGCGGAGCCCTGGGAGGACTTTTCCGTCAGCCGGTACTGTGCCATGGCTGACCCCATTGTGGAAGATATTCTCCGCCGGGGGAAATCCCCCATCATCGTAGGCGGCACCGGACTTTACATGGACGCTCTCATCCGGGGCAACGCCTTTGCCCCCTGCCCCTCCACCGGGCGTCGGGAGGAGCTGGAAGCTCTGGCTGCCAGTCAGGGCATTGAAGCGGTGATTGAAAGGCTCCGAGCGGTAGATCCTGAGTCTGCTGCCCGGCTCCACCCCTCCGATCAGAAGCGGATTATCCGGGCCATGGAGGTGTATCTGGAAACCGGCATGACCATTACGGAGCACAACCGGAAAACCCAGGAGATCCCCCCCAAGTATCATCCCATCCGCTTTACTCTTACCGACCGGCAGCGGCAAACCCTCTATGACCGGATTGACCGGCGGGTGGATGCCATGGTGGAAGCCGGACTGATTGATGAGATTCAGGGGCTGCTGGCCCGGGGGATTCCGGAAAAGTGCACCGCCATGCAGGCCATCGGCTACAAGGAGTTTGTGGCAGCCCTCCATGGGGCGTGTTCTCTGGAGGAGGCTGCCGGGCAGGTGAAGCAGTCCTCCCGCCGCTATGCCAAGCGGCAGCTTACCTGGTTCCGGCGAAATCCGGAAAACATCTGGCTCATCCGGGAAGATGGGCAGACTTCCATGGAAATTCTTGATAGCGCCCGACAATATCTTCGGGATTTTGACAAGTGAATCGTGGTAGGATTTGTGTATCCCAAAAGAAAGAAGGAATACACATATGTCCGAACCCATGAACTTACAGGATGCCGTTCTCAACGAGGTACGCCGGGACAAGGTCCCTGTCACACTGTTTCTCATGAACGGCTTCCAGCTCCGGGGAACCATCACCGGCTTTGACAGCTTTGTGGTGGTGCTGGTCACCGATGGCAAGCAGCAGATGATTTACAAGCACGCCATCTCCACGCTGGCCCCCATCCGGCCTGTGAAAGCCGCAGCAGCGACTGCTTAGCAAAAAGGCGACGGAGCAACGCTTCGTCGCCTTTTTCTGCCTGGACATACAAACAAACGGAGGTACGGAAGAATGTGTATTGAAGAAAATGTACTGCGTATTCGGGAACAAATAAAAGAAGCTGCCCTGGCAGCGGGAAGAAACCCGGAGGAAATCCAGCTGTGTGCCGCCACCAAAATGAACGACGCCCAGGCCGTCCGCCGGGCCATCGCCGCGGGGGTGGACTGCTGCGGAGAAAACCGGGTGCAGGAGCTGACTGCCAAGCTGAAGGACAACGCCTATGAAGGAAAGCCGGTACACTTTATCGGGCATCTGCAAACCAACAAGGTGCGGCAGGTGGTGGGTAAAGTGGACCTGATTCAAAGCGTGGACTCTTTGCATCTGCTGAAGGCAATCCAGCAAGAGGCCGCAAAACAGAACATTTGCCAGGAAATTCTCCTGGAGGTAAATATCGGGCAGGAGCTTTCAAAATCCGGCTTTGAAGAAAGGGAAATCCCGGAAGTGCTGGAACAAATGTGTGATTTTCCCAACATTTTTGTCCGCGGGCTTATGGCTATCCCTCCCATTTGTCAAAATCACGGAGATAACGACAAATTTTTTCAAAAAATGTACAACCTTTCTGTTGACATAACGGCAAAAAAATACGATAATGTATGTGTTACAGTTTTGTCTATGGGGATGTCTGACGATTTTCAGCAGGCCATCGCCATGGGCAGCACCATGGTACGAATCGGTACCGGAATTTTTGGTCCGCGAAATTATCAATCGCCCATCTGACCCGATGTGCGTATTTTAGGAGGATACAGACATATGAGTTTTTGGGACAATGTGAAAAAGTTTGCCCAGCCCTATTCCGATGATGAATACGATGATGAATACGACGAGGAAGTAGATGCCTACGAGGAGGAGCCCGCTCAGGAAGCTCCCGCTCCCTCCCGGAAGCGCCGCACCTCTCCCTTTGCCGGCACCGCTGCAGAGTCCGTCTCCAGCAGCTACTCCGCCAGCACCTCTTCTGCCCCTGCCAGCACTGCCAGCTCCACCTCCACCGGCTTCTCCGGTCAGGTGCTGAATATGTCCTCCGGCAGCAAGCAGGAGGTTGTGCTGTTCCACGCCAAGACCTTTGACGATGCCGCCAAGGCCGCCGGAGAACTGCGGAAGAAGCGTGCCATTATTCTCAACATGGAGAATGTGGACAAGGCCCTTACCCGCCGGGTGGTGGATTTCCTGTCCGGCAGCGTATATGCCCTGGACGGCAGCGTGAAGAAGGTCGCCCAGTCTACTTACCTGTTCTGCCCCCACAACATGGGTGTGGTTGGCGATCTGGAAACCATTCAGGCAGATGCTGAAAGCTATGTCTGAGAACCCCTGACAGGAGAAAGGACTTCTTATGTTTACACCCCAACAAATCGAACAGATTTCCTTTAACCGCGCTACCTTCGGCGGCTATGATATGCACTCCGTGGATGAGCTTCTGGAGCCTCTCACCGAGGACTATATCACCCTGTACAAGGAAAATGCTCTGCTGAAAAGCAAGATGAAGGTGCTGGTCAGCAAGCTGGAGGAGTACCGCAACAACGAGAACAGCATGAAGGACGCCATCGTCAATGCCCAGAAGACCTGCGACAAGATGGTCAAAGAGGCAGAGGCCAAGTGCACCAAGATGCTCAGCGACGCCAACGCCGCCGCTGCGGAAAACGCCAAGAACGCCTCCTCCCTCATTGCCGCCGAGAATCAGCGGGTTGAGGAGGCCAAGCAGGCAGCTGCTGCCAAGATTAGCGATTTGCAGGAGCAGCTGAAGCTGTGTGTCCAGGCCCTGGAGCGGATCAAGACCGCCAACCGCCCCGCCTCTCCCGTTCCCTTCGACTATGATCGGAACGAGACTGCTCCCCACGAGAGCAAGCAGGCAGAGGCCGTGGCCGATGAGATTTCCGCCAACCTGGAAGCCCAGATCGGCACCACCGAGGACTCCGCTCCCAAGGCTGCACCCAAGCATCCCCTTTCCGAAACCACTACCAGCAAGTTTGCCAACCTGCAGTTCGGGCGGAACTACGAGAACAGAACCACCCGCTAAGGATAATTTCATATCATATCCTGCTATGATGAGGACAGGTGGGCCTGACCCCTTCCTTCAGAGAGCTGCCGGCTGGTGCGAGGCAGCGGAATGTCATGTCCATATCCCCTCGGAGCTGCACACCCAACCCCTTTCGGGCAGTAGGCTGTGCCGGGTGCGCCCGATACCGCGCCAGAAAGTGTCGGCTTTGCCGGAACAAGAGTGGTACCGCAGAGGTAATATGCCTTTGTCTCTTAGGAGACAAAGGCATTTTTCTTTTTGAAGTTTAATTGGAGGTAATTTTCCCATGGACTATAAGAACACCATTATCACCCCAAAAACCGATTTCCCCATGAAGGCCGGTCTTCCCAACCGGGAGCCGGGTATGCTGGAGCGGTGGAATCAGGAAGGTCTTTATGCGCAGATGCTGGAAAAGAACAAGGATCTGCCCCCCTTCGTTCTCCACGACGGCCCTCCCTTCTCCAACGGCGACATCCACATGGGTCACGCCCTGAACAAGACCCTGAAGGACTTTATTGTCCGCAGCCATGCCATGATGGGCTTCTACACCCCCTATGTCCCCGGCTGGGACAACCACGGTATGCCCATTGAGTCCGCCATCATCAAGAAGAACAAGCTGAACCGGAAGGCCATGCCTGTGCCGGAGTTCCGCACCGCCTGTGAGGAGTTTGCAGAAAACTACATCCAGCGGCAGATGGCCGGTTTCCGCCGGCTGGGCGTCATCGGCGACTGGGAGCATCCCTACCGCACCATGGACAAGCACTTTGAGGCGGAGGAAGTGAAGATTTTCGGCGCCATGTATCAGAAGGGCTACATCTACAAGGGCCTCAAGCCCGTGTACTGGTGCCCCAAGGACGAGACCGCTCTGGCTGAGGCAGAAATTGAGTACCAGGACGACCCCTGCACCTCTGTGTATGTGAAGTTCCCCATGGCGGACGATCTGGGAAAGCTGTCCCAGTTTGATTTGTCCAAGACCTTCTTCGTCATCTGGACCACCACCATCTGGACCCTGCCCGGCAATATGGGCATCTGCCTCCATCCCCGGGACACCTATGTGCTGGTGAAGGCAGAAAACGGCGAGACCTACATCATGGCAGAGGCCCTGATGGACAAGGTGATGAAGATTGGCGGCTTTGAGAATTATCAGGTGCTGGCCTCCTACCCCGGCAGCTTCTTTGAGAATATGCTGGCAAACCATCCTTTCCTGCCCAAGACCTCCCGTCTGGTGAACGCCGAGTATGTCACCATGGACTCCGGTACCGGCTGTGTTCACACCGCCCCCGGCTTCGGTGCGGACGACTACAAGACCTGTATGCGCTACGGTATGGATCTGGTGGTGCCTGTGGACGACCAGGGCCGGCACACCGACTACGCCGGTAAGTATCAGGGTCTCCGAACCGACGAATCCAACCCCATCATTCTGGCGGATATGAAAGAAAGCGGTATGCTCTTCGCTTCCGAGGAGATTGTCCACTCCTATCCCCACTGCTGGCGGTGCAAGAACCCCATCATCTTCCGGGCCACTCCCCAGTGGTTCTGCTCCGTGGAGTCCTTCAAGGACGAGGCTGTGAAGGCCTGCCAGGGTCTTAAGTGGCTGCCCGCCTGGGGCGAGGAGCGGATGATTGGCATGGTTCAGGAGCGGGCTGACTGGTGTATCTCCCGGCAGCGCCGGTGGGGTCTGCCCATCCCGGTCTTCTACTGCAAGGACTGCGGCAAGCCCGTCTGCACCCCCGAAACCATCGCCCATATTTCTGAGCTTTTCGACCAGCACGGCTCCAACATCTGGTTTGAGAAGGAAGCCCAGGAGCTGATTCCCCAGGGCTTCACCTGCCCCCACTGCGGCGGCAAGGAATTCGACAAGGAGACCGACACCCTGGACGGCTGGTTTGACTCCGGCTCCACCCACTATGCCTCCCTGCGGAAGCGTACCCCGGAGCTGTGGCCGGCAGACGTATATCTGGAAGGCGCTGACCAGTACCGTGGTTGGTTCCAGTCCAGCCTGCTGACCTCCGTAGGCGCTCTGGGAGAAGGCGCTCCCTTCAAGGAAGTGCTGACCCACGGCTGGGTGGTGGACGGTCAGGGCCGTGCCATGCACAAGAGCCTGGGCAACGGCGTTGACCCCGCAGACCTCATTAAGGAATACGGTGCCGACATCGTGCGGCTGTGGTCCGGTTCCTCCGACTACCACGCCGATGTGCGCTGCTCCAAGGAGATTATCAAGCAGCTGAGCCAGAACTACCTGAAGTTCCGCAACACCGCCCGGTACTGCCTGGGTAACCTCTCCGGCTTTGACCCCAACAATCTGGTAGCCCCCGCTGACATGGAGGAGCTGGACAAGTGGGCCCTGACCAAGCTGAACGACCTGATTCTCACCTGCCGGAAGGCCTATGAGAACTACGAATTCCATGTGGTGTCCCACGAAATCAACGACTTCTGCGTGGTGGAGCTGTCCAGCTTCTACCTGGACATCATCAAGGACCGGCTGTACTGCGAGGATGCCAACGGCCTGCGCCGCCGCTCCGCCCAGACGGCTCTGTACCTGATTGTGGACGCCATGGCCAAGCTCTTTGCCCCCATTCTGGCCTTCACCTGTGACGAAATCTGGCAGGCCATGCCCCATCGGGATGAGGACGACACCCGGAACATTCTCCTGAACCAGATGCCCGCCGACTGCGCTGCTTATGTGCTGCCGGAGGCTGCCATGGCCAAGTGGGATACGGTGATGAAGCTGCGCCAGGATGTAAACGGCACCCTGGAGATTGCCAGAAGCGAGAAGCGCATCGGCAAGGCTCTGGAAGCCCATGTAAGCCTGCAGACGGAGGACGAGGCCCTGAAAGCCGCCTGTGAAGGTCTGAATCTGGCCGAGATTTTCATCGTCTCCTCCTGCGACTGGGAGGCTGTGCCGGAGAATGCCACCACCGGCACCGGCTCCAACCTGCCCGGTCTTACCATCGGTGTCACCGAGGCCAGAGGCACCAAGTGCCCCCGTTGCTGGATGCACAGCACCCAGGCTGATGAAAACGGACTGTGCCCCCGCTGCGCCGGCGTCATCTCCCGTATGGAAGTGGAAATCTGATAGCGTTAAGCCCCTCCGGCAAACCGGGGGGGCTTTTCCATACAACACGATTCTGGCAGCAAAAACTCCCTGAGCGGAAAGCTCAGGGAGTTTTGGTTTACAGATAACGGACGATGAGGTACAGGGAGCAGACCACCAGAACCAGAAGGGTTGCAGGAATTGCACTCATCAGGTAGGAGCCCCAGCCGATGCGGTGTCCGTTTTTCTCCGCAATGGCGCAGCCAATCACATTGGCGGAAGCGCCGATGGGGGTGCCGTTGCCGCCGATGTCGGTACCAAGGGCCAGAGCCCAAGCCAGCACAGACAGCTCCACACCGGAGGTTGCAGACAGGGACCGGATTACCGGCACCATGGTAGCTGCAAAGGGAATGTTGTCCACAAATGCGCTGGCTACGGCAGATACCCACAGGATTACCATTATCATAACGATGGGATTGCCGCCGCTGATATTGCCGATGAACTGAGAAAGAATCTCCAGGATTCCCGTCTCTTCCAGACCGCCTACCACAACGAACAGGCCGGTAAAGAACAGAACCGTCTCCCAGTCCACGCCCTTGAGAATCTTGCCGCTGTGGCGGTTGAACACCACAAGGGTCAGCACACCGGCCAATGCACCGATGGAAGCCACGGTGACGCCCGTCTGGGCATGGGTTACCAGAAGCACCACCGTCACCAGGAAGATAATCAGGCTGCTGACAAAGGCCGGCTTGGACTTGATGGCCTTGGCAGGATCCAGGTCGCCGGAAAGATGATCCACCGGGCCGCCGGACTTGAGCTTCTTGTGATAGCGGAAATAGTAGAACAGCACCACCAGCACCAGGGCAATGAGCACCACCAGACCGGTATTGAACAGGAAGTCGGTGAAGGTGAAGCCCAGGGAGGTGCCGATGATAATGTTGGGGGGATCACCGCTCATGGTAGCGGCTCCGCCCAGGTTGGCGCAGAAAATTTCCGGCAAAATCATGTACACAGGATTAAACTTCAGAATCAGGGACAGCTCCACCGTAATGGCAGCCATAAACAGCACCACGGTGATGCTGTCGATGAACATGGCCAGCACCGCAGAAAGGAGCATGAAGCTGATAAACAGAGGCGCCACCTTATAATGTACCTTCTTTGCCAGGTCCAGGCACAGCCACCGGAAGAAGCCGGCAATGCCCATGCCCTCCACCATGATCATCATGCCGATGAAGAACACAATGGTGGACCAGTTGATGCCGGAGGAGGAGCTCTCCGCCGCCCCCGGGGCATACCAGAATTCCCCATTCAGGAAGCACTCCAGATTCAGGGTTTTCCAGGCAGCCTCGGGGCTGTGCATGCACACCAGGAACACCAGAACCAGGGTGCAGGCTGCGCCCACCAGCGCAGGAATGTGACGATGCACCTTACCGCTGATAATGAAGGCAAACATCACCACAAAGATTGACAATGCTACAATTTGACTCATCATATTTTTCTCTCCAGATCAAACTACCAGGGTTATTTTTGGGCAGCCCGGACAATGATATCCACGCAGGCATCCTCGCCCAGCTTGCCGCTGTCCAGACACAGGTTATAGTTTTCCCGTTCGCCCCAGACAGCGCCGGTATAGTGCTGCACATAGCTCTGACGGTGGCTGTCCCGCTCCTTCAGGCGCTTCTCCACAGGCACGCCCGTGTCCTCATAGTGGCTCTGAACGTAGGCCTTCCGGTAATCCATATCGGCACCGATGAATACCCGCAGGCAGTCGATTCCCGCCTCCTGGAGCAAAAATCCGGCGCACCGGCCCACAATCACACAGTCCTCTTTTGCTCCCAGCTCCAGAATAATCTGCTTCTGAATCCGGAACAACTTGTCTGTGGGGTCTTCATAGCTGGCCCGATTACGAGTCACAATGTCAAACAGCAAGGATTTGCTGCCAATGTACTCGCCCTGTCGGGTCACAAAGTCCACATCAAAACCACTTTGTTCTGCTACCCGGTTCACCAGTTCCTTGTCGTAAAAGGCAATTCCCAGTTTTTCCGCCACCCGCTGGGCAATGGTATGTCCGCCTGTGGCAAACTGTCGGCTAATGGTGATGACCATTTCTTTCCCTCCTTAATAAAAATATCTATTTGCAACTGAAAAATCAGTTGTAAACCAGGTTACACCTGCCCGGCAATGGCCCGGGCCACGTACACGCCGCTGGCAGAGGCGTGGGACAAAGAGTGGGTAATGCCGCTGCCGTCGCCGATGATATAAAGGCCGGGGTAGCGGGACTGGAGGTGATGGTCCACCTCTACCTCCATATTATAGAACTTAACCTCCACGCCGTAAAGGAGGGTATCCTCGTTGGCGGTGCCGGGGGCAATCTTATCCAGGGCGTAAATCATCTCGATAATGCCGTCCAGAATCCGCTTGGGCAGCACCAGGCTCAGATCACCGGGGGTGGCATTCAGGGTGGGGGTGATAAAGGCCTCCTGCATCCGGCTGGGGGTGGAGCGGCGTCCGGCAATCAGGTCGCCGAACCGCTGGACAATTACGCCGCCGCCCAGCATATTGCTGAGCCGGGCAATGCTCTCGCCATAGCCGTTGGAGTCCTTGAAGGGCTCGGAGAAGTGCTTGGCTACCAGCAGAGCAAAGTTGGTGTTCTCCGTCTGCTTGGCCGGGTCCTCATAGCTGTGGCCGTTGACGGTGATGATGCCGTTGGTATTCTCGTTTACCACGGCGCCCTTGGGATTCATGCAGAAGGTGCGGACTAAATCCCCATACTTCTGGGTGCGGTACACAATCTTACTCTCGTACAGCTCATCTGTCAAGTGCTCAAATACGGCTGCCGGCAGCTCCACCCGGACGCCGATGTCCACCCGGTTGGAATGGACGGGAATCTCCAGGCTCTTGCAGACCTCCTCCATCCATTTGCTGCCGCTGCGGCCCACAGAAACAATGCACTTGCCGCAGGTATAGGCACCATCGTCGGTGGTCACCTGGTACCCCTCCCCTTCCGCAGCCAGGGAACGAACAGGGGTGTCAAAGTAGAAATCCACCTTGTCTTTCAGGTAGGCATAGAGGTTTTCCAGCACCACGTAGTTGATATCCGTGCCCAGGTGCCGGACGGACGCATCCAGAAGGTGCAAATCGTTCTGAATACACAGTGTTTTGAACCGGGAACCGGCGGTGGTGTAGAGCTTGGTGCCTTCGCCGCCGTAGCGCATATTGATATCGTCCACATAGCGCATCAGGTCCAGGGCCTGCTTCTTGCCGATGTATTCGTAAAGGGTGCCGCCAAAGTCGTTGGTGAAATTGTATTTGCCGTCAGAGAAGGCACCTGCTCCGCCGAAGCCGCTCATAATGCTGCAGCTTTTGCAGCCGATGCAGCTTTTGATTTTCTCTCCGTCAATGGGACAGCGGCGTTTTTCCAGGGGATGCCCGGCTTCAAATACCGCCACCTTCAGGGAAGGATTGGTCTGACAAAGCTCGTAGGCAGAGAAAATGCCCCCCGGACCTGCTCCAATGATAATCACATCGTACTGCATAGTGTCCTCCAAAATAAGCGCCGACCTGGGCAGCGAATCCCGGTCGGCGACTGTAAAATTAGGGCCAGATTGTTACCCGACATAGAATAGCACAAGGACCTAAAATTGTCAAGCTGAGCCAAACCGGTCAATTTTTGATTTTTTGTGAACTTTTTTCTACGAAAAAGCCCAAAAGCCAGGTAATGGCTTCCGAGGCAGGAAAGGCCAGCCACACGCCGGTCACCCCCAGCAAGCCTGACAAAAGCACCGCCATCACCACAATGGACACCACACCCCGGGACAGGGCAATGACGGAGGAGGCAAACCCCTGCCCCACGGCGCTGAAAAAGCCGGATTTGACGATATTTACCGCCGCCAGAAGGAATCCCAGAAAATACAGCCGCAGCCCCGGCTCTGCCAGCGCTGCCAGTTCCCGGGAGTTCTGGCTGTTGAAAAGGGATACCACCGGCGCAGTGAACAGCCACACCCCAGCCACCACCAGGCAGGCAATCACAAGGCCGGTGCCGACGCTGTAGCGGTAGATTTTCCGCTCCCCTGCCCCGTCCATCTGACCGTGGGCGCTGCTGGCCACCGGCTGAAGGCCGATGGACACGCCGTTGAGAAGAGCCGTGGCAACCAGTGCCGTATTGGCAACCACACCATAGGCCGCCACCGCTACATTCCCCGACAGGGACAAAAGCAGGAAGTTAAATACCAGCGTGGTGATGCCGCTGGAAAGCTCCCCCACAAAGGCGGACACCCCCAGCACACAAGAACCGGTGAGCCGCTTCCAGGAGGGCCACTTCCAGGTAAAGGGAATGGTATTCTTCCGGGACAGGTAGTGGAACAGGCAGATTGTCATGCTTACAATGGGAGAAATGCCCGTAGCCAGCGCCGCTCCCACCATGCCCATGTTCATGGGGAACATGAACACATAGTCAAAGATAATGTTGAAAAAGCCGCTGCACAGGGTAGCCGCCATGGCAATGTTGGGGGCGTTATCGTTGCGGACGAAAGCCGTAAAGGTATAGTTCAGCATAAAGAAAGGTGCAAAAAGCAGCACCGTCCGCAGGTAGGGCTCTCCCACACCCCGAATCTCCCGGTCCGCTCCCAGAAGGGTCAGTACCTGATCCGGGCAAAGCACACCACACAAAAGAAACGCCAGGCTGGCCAGCAGGGCAAACCAGCAGGCGTTGGAGAAATAATGCCGGGCCTCCTCCCTGCCTGCCGCTTTTTCCAGACTGTACCGGGTGGCAGAGCCAATGCCAATCATGGCGCCGATGGCAAACATCAATCCGTATACCGGAAGCACCAGATTCAAAGCGGTCATGCCGTTGGCGCCGGCCGCCAGGGAAATAAAGAAGGTATCTGCCAACAAATAGCAGGAGATTCCCAACATAGCCAGAATGTTGGGAAGAATATAGCGTCTTAGCTGTTGTTTCACCGAATACTCCTCTCAAGCTCTCCCGGAAAAGGCTGATTGCCCCTATCCCCAGGGTATTTTCCCGGTAATTATAGTGGAAGCAGGAAGATTTGTAAACAGGTTTTCCGGTATTTTTCCGAAAATCCCCCACCTCCCGGGAATATTTTATCAATCCATAACAAAACCTTATCGCACTTTTTGAGATAATATGCTATAATCAGTACGAAAATACTTTTTGAAAAGGAGATTTGCCAATGAATGTCATCGTAATCGGCGGTGTTGCCGCGGGCACCAAGGCTGCCGCCAAGCTGAAGCGGGAAGACCGCAGCGCAAATGTGACCATTTACACCAAGGGTCAGGATATTTCCTACGCTGGATGCGGTCTGCCCTACTATGTGGGCGGAAGCATCGAAACCCGGGAGGAGCTGATTGTCAACTCCCCCGAAAAGTACCAGGGTCTTACCGGGGTAAATGTGTTCACCGCCATGGAGGCTACCGCAGTGGATGCCGCCGCCAAGGCTGTGACCGTCCGAAATACCCAGACCGGCGAGAGCAGCGTGGTAAACTACGACCGGCTGGTGCTGGCTGTAGGCGCTGAGCCCTTCGTGCCCGGTGTTCCCGGCGTGAACCTGCCCGGCGTTTACACCATGCGTACCCCCGACGATGCCACCGGACTCCGGGCTTATGTGGACGAGAACCACTGCCGCAATGCCGTTGTGGTAGGCGGCGGCTTCATCGGTCTGGAAATCGCCGAGAACCTGATGGCCAAGGGCCTGTCCGTTACCGTGGTGGACATGGCAAATCAGCTGATGCCCAACATCTTCGACCCGGAAATGGCCGACTATGTCCGTCGTAAGCTCCAGGCCAAGGGTATGCGGATTCGCACCGGCACTGCTCTGAAGGGCATTACCGGCACCGCCAAGGCTGAGGGCGTGGACACCAGCGCCGGCGTGCTGCCCGCTGATGTGGTGGTACTGGCCATCGGTATCCGTCCTGCCACCGGCTTCCTGGCCGACTCCGGCATTGAGATGTTCAAGGGCACCATTGTGGTGAACGACCACCAGCAGACCAACCTGCCGGATGTATACGCCGTGGGCGACTGCGCCATGGTTCACAACCGGATTACCGGCAAGGGTCAGTGGTCTGCCATGGGCTCCACCGCCAACATCACCGGCCGCTGCCTGGCCAAGAACCTCACCGGCACCGACACCCCCTACGGCGGCTGCATGGGTACCGGCGTTGTGAAGCTGGCTGACGACCTCAATGGCGGCCGTACCGGTCTGACTGAGGCCCAGGCCAAGGATGCAGGCTTCGATGTGATTACCGCTCTGTGCGTCACCGACGATAAGGCTCACTACTATGCCGACGCTTCCACCTTCGTCACCAAGCTCATCGCCGACAAGACCACCGGCAAGCTCCTGGGTATTCAGGTGCTGGGCGGCGGCGCTGTGGACAAGATGGTGGACATTGCCGTCACCGGCATTGCCATGAACGCCAAGGTATCTGATTTCGACACCTTGGACTTTGCCTATGCACCTCCCTTCTCCACCGCCATCCATCCCTTCGTTCAGGCCTGCTACATTCTGGAGAACAAGATGTCCGGCGCCTTCGAGACCTTCACCCCTGTGGAGTATGCCGCCGGTGCCGCCAAGGGCTACCGGGTGCTGGACGCCCATCCCGCAGCTACCCTCCCCGGTGCTGAGTGGGTGGATCTGGCCAAGGTCAACGCTCCCATTGAGGGCACCAACCTGGACGACAAGCTGCTGCTGGTCTGCGCCAAGGGCAAGCGTGGCTATTTCCTCCAGAACCGCATGAAGGCTCTGGGCTACACCAACACCCGGGTGCTGGAAGGCGGCGCCTTCGTCAACACCGTGAAGATCTCCGTTCCTGCCACCGCACTGAGCGCTACGGAAATCAAGCGGGTAAAGGGTCTGGGCTGCCTGCAGGACAAGCGCTACCCTGATGTGTTCAATGTCCGGGTAATCACCCGCAACGGCTACATCACCACCGATGAGCATCGTGCCATCGCGGAAGCCGCCGAGAAGTTCGGCAGCGGCGCCGTTACCATGACCACCCGTCTGACTCTGGAGATTCAGGGCGTCAAGTACGAAAACATCATGCCTCTGGTTGAGTTCCTGAACGAGCATGGTCTGCTGACCGGCGGCACCGGCTCTCTGGTGCGGCCTGTGGTAGCATGTAAGGGTACCACCTGCCAGTACGGTCTGCTGGATTCCTTCGGCCTCAGCGAGAAGATTCACGAGCGTTTCTACATTGGCTATCACGGCGTGACCCTGCCCCACAAGTTCAAGATTGCCGTGGGTGGCTGTCCCAACAACTGTGTCAAGCCCACCCTCAATGACGTGGGTATCGTTGGCCAGAGAATGCCCATGGTGGATCTGTCCAAGTGCCATGGCTGCAAGGTCTGCCAGGTGGAGAACAACTGCCCCATCCACATCGCCAAGATGGTGGACGGCAAGATTCAGATCAACCCCAACGAGTGCAACAACTGCGGCCGCTGCAAGGGCAAGTGCCCCTTCGGCGCTCTGGAAGAGTACGTGGACGGCTACAAGATTTACATTGGCGGCCGCTGGGGCAAGAAGATTGCCCACGGTCAGGCTCTGAACAAGCTGTTCACCTCCGAGGAAGAGGTTATGGACATGATCGAGCGGGTCATCCTGTTCTTCCGGGATGAGGGCATCACCGGTGAGCGTCTGGCAGATACCGTGGATCGTCTGGGCTTCGAATATGTGGAGAACAAGCTCCTGACTCAGCCTGTCAATAAAGAAGCCATCCTGAACAAGGTAGTCAAGGGCGGCGCGACCTGCTGATTGAAGGAGACATAAAAATGAAGAGAGAGTTTACACAAGGCATTTGCCATCCTGCTGTCCTTCACCATTGCCCTGCTGGTGGGCCGGAAGGCTCTGAAGGTGTCTGAGAACACCTCCATTCTGGTAGGCGGCATCACCTGGCTGTTTGCGGCCGCATCTTCCCTGGCCTTCATCTTCCTGTTCGCAGGTTATGTAGGCTGATTTCCCCATGAAAAATCCCCAAACCGGTATCGCCGGTTTGGGGATCTTTTTTTACGGAAGAATGTTTCCTGCTGCCCGGTAGAGGCTGTACCACTCTTCCCGGGTCAGGACAATGTCCGCCCCCTGGGCAATGCCCGGGGCCCGCCGGGGATTGGTGGTGCCTACCACCACCTGCATATTGGCAGGATGGCGGAGAAGCCAGGCTACTGCAATGCCGTTGGTGGTGGTGTCGTATTTTTCTGCCAGGCGTTCCAGCTCCCGGTTCAGCTCCCGGTAGTCGCGATTTCCCAGGAACGTTCCTTCAAAGGCCCCATACTGGAAAGGGCTGTAGCACTGGATGGTCATGCCCTCCATCCGGCAGTAATCGAGAATTCCCTCATCCCGGCAGATGCCCCGCACGTCTGTGGTATTGAAGTAGGCAGGGCCGTCCAGCACCAGGGTATGGGCCAGGGACAGCTGAATCTGATTGATTTCCAAAGGCTGCCGGACACAGGTTTTCAGCAGCTGAATCTGGCTGGGGGTGTGGTTGCTGACACCGAAGTGGAGAACCTTTCCCGCCTGGGCAAGCTTGTCAAAGGCCTCTGCCACCTCCTCCGGTTCCATCAGCAAATCCGGACGGTGAAGAAGCAGATAATCCAGCCGGTCCGTTTTCAGGCGGCTGAGAATCCCATCCACGCTTTCCAGAATGTAGTCCTTGGAAAAATCATACCGCCCCACCCGGATGCCGCACTTGCTTTGAAGAATCAGCTTCTCCCGCAGCCCCGGGTTCCGGCTCAGAACCCTGCCAAACAGCTCCTCACAGGTTCCCTGTCCGTAGATGTCCGCATGGTCCCAGTAGTTGATTCCCAGGTCCAGCTGGGTGTGAATCAGCCCCTCCAGCTGCTCCTCAGAGAGGCCTCCGATTCGCATACAGCCCTGGATAATGGCAGGTACGTTTCTGCCGCCGATGCTTACCTGTTTCATGGTATTCATCCTTTCACTTTTTTCTTTCAGTATAGGGCAATATCCTCTGCAAGTCAATTCCCATATTGACCGGCGGTTTTTCCTGTGATATGCTACCGGAAACAACACCTTGGAAAGAGGGGCTGGAAATGATTACGGTGAACAATCTCACGAGAGATTACGGCGGCGGGAAGGGTGTATTTCAGGTGTCCTTCTCCATCGCCCAGGGGGAAGTTTTTGGATTTCTGGGGCCCAATGGTGCCGGTAAAACCACCACCATCCGCCACCTTATGGGCTTTCTCAAGCCGGAGGGAGGCAGCTGCTCCATAAACGGTCTGGACTGCTGGAAAAACGCCCCGGAAATTCAAAAAAGTCTGGGGTACATCCCGGGAGAGATTGCCTTCTTCCCGGAGATGACCGGGCTTGAATACCTCCATTTTCTTCGTTCCTACCGGGGGCTTTCCCACACTTCCCGGATGAAGGAGCTGATGGAGCGTTTCGAGGTGGATGCCAGGGGAAAAATCCGGAAGATGAGCAAGGGCATGAAGCAGAAAATCGCCATTGTGGCGGCTTTCATGCACGATCCTCAGGTGCTGATTCTGGACGAGCCCACCTCCGGCCTGGATCCGCTGATGCAGAACCGATTTACCCAGCTGATTCAGGAGGAACGGGAGCGGGGCAAGACCATTTTTATGTCCAGCCACATCTTTGAGGAAGTGGAAAAGACCTGCCATCGGATTTGCATGATCAAGGACGGAAAAATCGCCGCTCTGGATGACCCCCAGACCCTCAGCGCCCTTTACAGCCGCAGCTACACCGTAACCCTGCCGGAGGAAGCTGCCGCCCTGGACTTTGCCCGGGATTTTCAGGGAACCGTAGATCCCCAGAATCCCCGGCAGGTACGGCTCACCGCAAGAAAGACTCTGGAGGAGATTTTCCTCCACTACTATGGGGAGGAGCAGAAATGAATTTTCCCTTATACAAAAAAGAAATGAAGGGCTCCTGGAAGCTGCTGGTGATTTTCGCCGGAATCCTGGCCATGTATATCTGTGTCATTGTCAGCATGTTTGACCCGGAGCTGGCTCAGGCCATAGCCCAGTTTCAGGAGCTGATGCCCCAGGTTATGGCGGCTGTGGGCATGACCAATCCGGGAGATACCCTGGCCTCCTTCCTCAGTGCGTATCTTTACGGCATGATTCTGCTGGTTTTTCCCATGGTCTATACCATCATCCGGGCAAACGGACTGGTTGCCAGATATGTGGAGCAGGGCTCCATGGCTCAGCTTCTGTCCGCTCCGGTGAAACGGCAGCGGATTGTCCTCACTCAGCTATCTTCCCTTTTCACCGGGGTGGTGCTGCTGGTGGCCTTTTGCACCGCTTTGGAATACGCCGCCGCTCAACTTATGTTTCCGGGGGAGCTGGCCCTTTCCCAGCTGCTGAGCCTGAACGGCGGGCTTTTGGCCCTTCATCTGTTTATGGCCGGGTTTTCCTTCCTCTGCTCTTGTATCTTTAACGAGAGCAAATATGCGCTGGGGGTCAGCGCCGGAGTTCTGAGCGTCTCCTATCTGCTGCAGATGCTGGCAAACATGGGAGGCCGTTTGGAAAATCTGAAATACGCCACCTTCTTCACTCTGTTCAGGCCCAACGGTCTTTTGGAAGGCAGTGGCAATGCCTGGGGAGGAATTGGGGTGCTTCTTGCCCTGGCACTTCTGTGTTCTTCCCTGTCTGTCCTGATTTTTTGCAAAAAAGATATGCCGGTGTAAAAAAATTTTTGATGTCACCCTGGGTAAGGGGTTGCTTGTGACGCTGGGTCATGTGCTACCATGAGGGCGTAAGGAGGTGAACGCTATGTCCATCTATACAACGGGAGAGATTGCCAAGCTCTGCGGCGTTACCGTCCGGACGGTGCAGTACTATGATTCCAGAAACATTCTGGTGCCCAGTACACTGTCGGAGGGTGGGCGGAGGCTCTACTCGGAGGAGGATCTGAAGCGGCTGCGGATGATCTGCTTTCTTCGGGAGGCGGGGCTGTCTATCAACAGCATCTTCGAGCTTTTGCAGGAGGAGAATTCCGGCAGCACCCTTTCCCTTCTGCTGGAGCAGCAGATTCTTGCGGCACGGGAGGCTCTGAACCAGCAGCAGGCCCGGCTGAATATGCTGGAGGCTCTCCGCCGGGGAATCTCCCTGACCGGGCAGTTTTCCCCCGAATCCATTGGGGATATAGCCTGTCAAATGAAAAGTGAAAAAAAGCTTGCCAATCTTCGCAGAGTTCTCATTGCCGTGGGAATCGTCATGGACATCATCCAGATTGCCACCGCCGTCCTTTGGTGGAAAACCGGAATCTTCTGGCCCTTCCTTCTGGGAATGGCGGTGGTCATCGCCCTGGGGCTGTGGGTGACCCGGTTCTATGCTCGCCGGGTGTCCTACATCTGCCCTGCCTGCCATGGGATTTTCAGGCCCAGGTTCCGCCAGATGTTTGCCCTGTACCACACCACCCAGACCCGCCGCCTTCCCTGCCCCCACTGCGGCAGGAAGGGCTACTGCGTGGAAGTTGCCAGGCAGCCGGAGAATTGAAGGAACCGGACTTTCTCTTTCGGGAAAGTCCGGTTTTGTTTCTGTTATCCCATTTCCGAGGGGACATTGCTTCTTTTCAGGCTCAGGCGTTTCATACCCACCGCCAAAAGCAGCAGCACGCAGCTGCCCCAGATGGCCCATTTTCCTGCTGCGTCAATCACCCGGGAAGCGCCCACGGCTCCCAGGATGAAGAACAGGATGATACCCCCGTGAACCGCCGCCTTTTGCTTGGCTGCGGCATTCTGGGTTTGCAGGCCGTTGGTGGCCCACTGGAGAGCCAGACGGTAATTGCCGATGCACATGGTGGTGGCAGCGCCGTTGCCCCCTACTGTGGAAAACGCCTGCAGCTGCATGCCGCACACCAGGGAAATCAGGGCGTTGGCATACAGGTCGGGCCCAATCCAGGGCACAGCAAAAAGCCCTGCAATTTCCAGCGCCAGAATCATGCAGGTGCCCTGCCCGTGTCCGTCCCGCCACACCAGCTGGGTCAGAAAATAAGCAAGCAGGATACCGATTCCGAAAGCCGCCACCGGGCAGGCATAGTGAAGCACCTGGTCCCACCTGCCCTCCGCCAGGGATATGCCCAGAAGCATGATATTGCCGGTCTGGGCATTGGCAAACACCTTGTCCCGTGCCAGATAGGAGTAGGCGTCCATGTACCCGGCTGAGGCGGCAAGAACCATGCCCAGGGGGACAGACAGGGGGTAACCAAGTTTCTTCTTCGGTTCCATTTTAGCAGATCCTTCCCTTATCAATGGTGGAAATACCGATGGTGATTTCCTCCAGCACCTCCAGAAGCACCCGCACCGTATCCAAAGAGGTGAACAGGGTGACACCGTTTTCGATGGCGCAGCGGCGGATGGCCATACCGTCTCCGTCGTGCCAGCCGGCGGTCACCGGGCGGGTGTTGATGACGTAGCTTACATAGCCGCTGCGGATGGAATCCAGAATTTCGTCCCGCTCATGGTCGGAACGGCGGCGGATCCGGGTGCGGATGCCGTGGGATTTCAGGAAGTTTCCGGTACCGGCAGTGGCCTCAATATTATAGCCCAGCCGGTAAAATTTTTCAACCAGGGGAAGCATCTCTTCTTTGTCCCCGTCTGCCACGGAGACCATCACCGTGCCGTACTTGGGCAGCTTCAGGCCCGAAGCAATCAGAGCCTTATACATGGCTCTGGGCAGGGTGGTATCGTAGCCGATGGCCTCGCCGGTGGACTTCATCTCCGGGGACAGGTAGGTATCCATGCCGCTGAGCTTGGCAAAGGAGAAGGCAGGCACCTTCACGTACCACCGCTCCTTTTCCTGAGGATAAAGGGTAAAGATTCCCTGCTCCTTCAGGCTCTTTCCCAGAATCACCTCTGTGGCAATGTCGGGAAGAGGATAGCCGGTGGCCTTGGACAGGAAGGGCACCGTCCGGGAGGACCGGGGGTTGACCTCGATGATATAGACATTTTCCTCTTTGTCCACAATGAACTGGATGTTGAAAAGTCCCACAATGCCAATGCCCAGTCCCAGCTTCCGGGCGTATTCCAGAATGGTCTTCTTTACCCGGGGGCTGATGGAGAAGGCCGGATACACGGAAATGGAGTCGCCGGAGTGGACGCCGGTGCGTTCCACCAGCTCCATGATTCCCGGCACAAACACATCCCGGCCGTCGCAGATGCCGTCGATTTCGATTTCCCGGCCCTGGATATACTTGTCCACCAGCACCGGCTTGTCCTCGTCAATCTCCACGGCGGTTTTCAGATAATGCCTCAGCTGCTCCTCGTTGGCCACAATCTGCATGGCACGTCCACCCAGAACGAAGCTGGGACGCACCAGCACCGGGTAGCCAATCTCCTTTGCGGCGGCGATGCCGTCGGCAATTCTGGTGACCGCATGGCCCTTGGGCTGGGGAATGTGAAGCTCCTGCAGCAGCTTTTCAAAGGACTCCCGGTTTTCCGCCTTGTCAATGGCTGCGCAGTCAGTACCAATGATTTTCACACCCCGGTCTGCCAGAGGCTGGGCCAGGTTGATGGCGGTCTGGCCTCCCAGGGAGGCAATCACACCCTCCGGCTGCTCGAAGGCGATAATGTTCATCACGTCCTCCGGAGTCAGGGGCTCAAAATACAGCTTGTCGGTAGTGGTATAGTCCGTGGACACGGTCTCCGGGTTATTGTTGATGATAATGGCCTCGTAGCCTGCCTTTTTGATGGTCATAACCGCATGGACGGTGGAGTAGTCAAACTCCACGCCCTGTCCGATACGGATGGGGCCGGCACCCAGCACCACGATTTTCTTCTTATCCGAGGGCCGGGACTCGTTCTCTTCCTCGTAGGTGGAGTAGAAGTAAGGCACATAGCTTTCAAACTCGGAGGCGCAGGTATCAATCATCTTGAACACCGGCATGATTCCGGCTCTTTGCCGCATGGAGAAGATCTCCTTCTCCCCTGTATGCCACAGACGGGCGATGGCCTTGTCTCCAAAGCCCATGCGCTTGGCCTGGTACAGAGCTTCCACGGTCTTGGGCTCCGTGAGCAGGGAGCGCTCCTTGAAAATGATTTTCTGGAGCTTGTCCAGGAAGAAGGCGTCAATTTTTGTGACCGCCCCAATCTCCTCCGGGGCACAGCCCAGGCGCAGCAGCTGGGCAATGGCAAAAATCCGGTCGTCCGTGCCGATAGCCACATAGTCCAGCAATTCCTCCCGGCTCCAGGTGTCAAACTTGGGAAGATACAGATGGTTGGCACCGATTTCCAGAGAGCGGACAGCCTTCAGGAGGCTTTCCTCAAAGGTTCTGCCCACGCTCATCACCTCGCCGGTGGCCTTCATCTGGGTGCTCAGGTGGTTGTTGGCATCGGCAAATTTGTCAAAGGGGAACCGGGGCATTTTGGTAACCACATAGTCCAGGGTAGGCTCAACGGCTGCGGAGGTATTGGCCAGAGGAATTTCCTCCAGGTTCATGCCCACGCAGATTTTTGCCGACACCCGGGCGATGGGATAGCCGCTGGCCTTGGAAGCCAGGGCGGAGGAACGGGAGACCCGGGGGTTCACCTCAATGAGGTAGTACTGGAAGGATTTGGGGTCCAGGGCGAACTGGACATTGCAGCCTCCGGCGATTTTCAGGGCACGGATGATTTTCAGTGCGCTGTTGCGGAGCATCTGGTATTCCTTGTTGGTGAGGGTCTGGGAGGGACACACCACGATGGAATCGCCGGTGTGGATTCCCACCGGGTCCAGATTCTCCATATTACAGATGGTGATGGCGGTGTCGTTATGGTCCCGCATCACCTCGTACTCAATTTCCTTGAAGCCCCGGATGCTTTTCTCCACCAGCACCTGATGCACAGGAGACAGCTCCAGGGCGGTTTTCATCAGCTCTTTCAGCTGCTGGGGGTCGTCGGCAAAGCCGCCGCCGGTTCCCCCCAGGGTAAAGGCCGGACGGAGCACCACAGGATAGCCGATTTCCTCTGCCGCCTCCAGAGCCTCCTCCACAGAGGTGGCAATCCGGGAGGGAAGCACCGTCTCTCCCAGGCTCTGGCACAGCTCCTTGAACAGCTCTCTGTCCTCTGCCCGGGCGATGGAGTCCCGGCTGGTGCCCAGCAGCTCTGCCCTGCACTCCCGCAGCACCCCTTTTTCCTCCAGGGCCATGGCCAGGTTCAGTCCGGTCTGGCCGCCGATGCCGGGGACGATGGCATCCGGCCGCTCGTAGCGGATGATTTTCGCCAGGTATTCCAGGGTCAGGGGCTCCATATACACCTTGTCCGCCACGGTGGTGTCGGTCATAATGGTGGCAGGGTTGGAATTGCACAGCACCACCTGGTAGCCCTCCTCCTTCAGAGCAAGGCAGGCCTGGGTTCCGGCGTAGTCAAACTCCGCTGCCTGACCAATGACAATGGGGCCGGAGCCGATGACCAGTATCTTTTTCAAATCCGTTCTCTTAGGCATGCTTCCACTCCTCCATAAGGGCTATGAATCGGTCAAACAGGTAGCCGCTGTCCTCCGGTCCCGGGGCGCTTTCCGGGTGGTACTGGACGGAAAATGCCCCGTCCTTCCGGCAGCATACCCCCTCCACCGTACCGTCCAGCAGATTCACATGGGTGATTTCCAGGGGGGTGTCTGCCAGGCTTTCTTTGTCCACGGCGTAGGAGTGGTTCTGGGAGGTGATTTCCACCTTCCCGGTCTCCAGGCAGCGCACCGGATGGTTGCCGCCTCTGTGGCCGAATTTCAGCTTATAGGTCTTGGCACCGTAGGCAAGGCTCAGAATCTGATGACCCAGGCAGATGCCGAAAATGGGCACACTGCCCCGCAGCGCCTGCACCAGGGAGATCACCGGGGTGGCATCCTGGGGGTCGCCGGGGCCGTTGGACAGGAATACCCCGTCGGGGCTGAGGCTGCGCACCGTTTCCGCACTGGTATTCCAAGGCACAATGGTCACCCGGCAGCCCCGGTTTGCCAGGGAGCGGACAATGTTTTCCTTCATGCCGCAGTCCACCGCCACCACATGGTATTTCTCCTCCTGGGGAGCCACCTGGCGGATTTCCTGAGTGGTGACCCGGGAAACTGCATCGTGGGGCACAGGGGTCTGGGCCAGGATGTTCAGACACGCCTCCAGGGGCACATCCTTATCGGTGATATACACCCGCTGGCTGCCCTTGTCCCGGATTTTCCGGGTGAGCATCCGGGTGTCCACCTGGGAGATGCCCACAATGCCGCAGGCCATCATAACCTCTTCCAGGGTTTTGGTGCTGCGGAAATTGGAGGGGTGGGGATTGTACTCCCGCACCACAAAGGCCCCCAGGGTGGGACGGAGGGTTTCATAGTCCGCCTCCGCCATGCCGTAGTTGCCAATGAGGGGGTAGGTCATCACCACCGCCTGGTCCGTATAGGAGGGGTCGGAGAGAATCTCCTGGTAGCCCACCATGGAGGTGTTGAATACCAGCTCCGCCACCCGGCTGTCCCGGCAGCCGAAGCCGGCGCCGTAAATCTCCGTACCGTCCTCCAGGACGATTTTCCGGTCCAGATTTTCGCTGTTTCTCATATGCCCTCCCTGCATTACTTAACCATTCTCCCCGGCGTTTTCCAGGGAAGCTGCTACGAAGCCCAGGAACAGGGGGTGGGGACGGTTGGGGCGGCTCTTGAACTCCGGGTGGAACTGGACGCCCACATGGAAGCTGCGGCCCGGCAGCTCTGCCGTTTCCACCAGCCGTCCGTCGGGCGAGGTGCCGCTGATGCACAGGCCGGCCGCCTCCAGCTGATCCCGGTACTGGTTATTGAACTCGTAGCGATGGCGGTGCCGCTCCTGAATCTCCTGGGCTCCGTAGCACCGGGCCATGGTGCTGCCGGGCAGAATCCGGCAGGGATAGCTGCCCAGGCGCAGGGTGCCGCCCTTGTTGATGTCGTCGCTCTGTCCCGGCATGAAGTCAATCACCTTGTGGGCACACTGGGGAGCAAACTCCCCGGAGTCCGCATCGGGGATTCCCGCCACATTTCTGGCAAACTCCATCACAAGAATCTGCATGCCAAGACAGATGCCAAAATAAGGCACCTGGTTTTCCCGGGCATACCGGGCTGCCAGCAGCATACCGGCAATGCCCCGGTTGCCGAAGCCGCCGGGCACCAGGATGCCGCCGAGCCCCGCAAGGGTGCTTCGGTAGTTTTCCTCCGTCAGGGTCTCGGAGTCAATCCACTGGATATCCACGTGGGTGTCCAGCTGGTAGCCGGCGTGGCGCAAAGACTCCGCCACCGACAAATAGGCATCATGAAGCTGCACATACTTGCCCACCAGGCCGATTTTCACATGGCGGCTCCGGTTGTGAATCCGGTCTACAAGGCTTTTCCACTCTGTCAGATCCGGCTCCGGGGTATTGAGCCCCAGCTCCCGGCAGACCACCCCGGAAAAGTTGGATTTTTCCAGCATCAGGGGGGCTTCGTACAGGTTGGGGAGGGTGATATTTTCAAATACGCAGTCGGGCTTTACATTGCAGAACAGGGCAATCTTGTCGAAAATCCCCTGCTCCAGAGGCTCATCGCACCGCAGCACGATGATATCCGGGTTCACACCCAGGCCCCGCAGCTCCTTCACGGAGTGCTGGGTGGGCTTGGACTTGTGCTCGTCGGAGCCCCGGAGGAAGGGCACCAGGGTCACATGGATGAAGAGGCTGTTTTCCCGGCCCACCTCCAGGCCAATCTGCCGCACCGCCTCCAGGAAGGGCTGGGACTCAATGTCGCCGGTGGTGCCGCCGATTTCCGTAATCACCACGTCCGCATCCGTCTGCTTTCCCACTCGGTAGATGAACTCCTTGATCTCCCCGGTAATGTGGGGAATCACCTGGACGGTGGAGCCCAGGTACTCACCCTGGCGCTCCTTGTTCAGCACATTCCAATACACCCGCCCGGTGGTGAGGTTGGAGAAGCGATTGAGATTTTCGTCGATAAAACGCTCATAGTGGCCCAGATCCAGGTCCGTCTCCGCACCGTCCTCGGTGACAAACACCTCGCCGTGCTGGTAGGGGCTCATGGTGCCCGGGTCCACATTGATATAGGGGTCCAGCTTCTGGGCCGCTACCTTCAGGCCTCTGGCTTTCAGCAGCCGTCCCAAGGAGGCTGCGGTAATGCCCTTGCCCAGGCCGGACACCACGCCGCCGGTTACAAAAATATACTTGGTCATACCTGCCCCGCCTTTCTTATACGTTGATTTCCGCTTTGCCCTGCTGGGCATCGGCAAGAATGGGCTCCAGGGTTTTGAGATAATTTTCCACCTGCTCCGGGCAGCGGCCGATGTACAGCTCACCCTGCAAAAGCCTCGTCATTTCCCCCTGGCTCAAAGGGAATGCGGGATGCTTTGCCAGCCGCTCCAGCAGGTCGCAATTCAGCCCTTCCTTCATCCGGGCGGTAGCCTCCATGGAGCAGGTGCGAATCACCTCATGGAGCTCCTGCCGGTCGCCGCCCTGCTTCACCGCCTCCATAAGCAGGTTCTCCGTGGCGATGAAGGGCAGGTATTCCTCTACCGTCCGGGCAACAATCTTTTCGTTCACATGGATTCCGTCGGTCACATTCTGGCACAGGCGCAAAATGGCGTCGGCGCACAAAAAGCCCTCCGGCAGAGAGATTCTCCGGTTGGCAGAATCGTCCAGGGTCCGCTCCAGCCACTGGGTGGAGGCGGTCATGGCGGCATTCATGGCATCCGCCATCAGGTACCGGGAGAGTGAGCAAATCCGCTCGCTGCGCATGGGGTTGCGCTTGTAGGCCATGGCGGAGGAGCCAATCTGGTGCTTTTCAAAGGGCTCCTCCAGCTGCCGGTCGTGCTGCAGAAGGCGGATGTCCTCTGCCATCCGGTAGGCACTCTGGCCGATGGAGGACAGGCAGTTCAGAATCCGGCTGTCCAGCTTCCGGGGATAGGTCTGTCCGCACACCGAGAAGCAGCCGTCAAAGCCGAAGGCCTGGCACAGCTTCCCATTCAACTGGTCAATCTTGCTGCCGTCCCCTTCAAACAGCTCCATGAAGCTGGCTTCCGTGCCGGTGGTGCCCCGGCAGCCCAGGAAGCGAATCTGTCCCATCACAAAGTCCAGCTCTTCCAGATCCGTCTGGAAGTCCTGGAGCCACAGGGTCGCCCGCTTGCCCACCGTCACCAGCTGGGCAGGCTGGTAGTGGGTATAGCCCAAGGTGGGCAGGGACTTGTACTGCCGGGCAAAGTCCGCCAGGTTCTTCATAACACCCAGCAGCCCCTTCCGCACATAGGCCAGGGCATCCCGGTACAAAATCACATCTGCGTTGTCCGTCACATAGCAGCTGGTGGCACCCAGGTGGATAATTCCCGCCGCGGAGGGAGCGGCCTTGCCATAGGTGTAGACATGGGCCATCACATCGTGGCGCACTTCCTTTTCCCGCTGGGCAGCCATTTCAAAGTCAATATCCTCCACATGGGCCTGAAGCTCTGCCACCTGCTCCGGGGTGATGGGCAGACCCAGCTCCATCTCCGCCCGGGCCAGGGCCACCCAGAGCTTTCGCCAGGTGACGATTCTGGTTTTCTGGGAAAACAGCTCCAGCATATACCGGGAGGCATACCGGGAGGACAAGGGGGATTCATATTTTTCAAACATGGTGGTTTCTCCTTTTTATCTTCTGATAATGCTCTCCCGCTCCGGGCCTACGGACACATAGGAAATGCGGCAGCCAATATTCTTTTCCACATACTCTACATAGTCCCGGGCTGCCTGGGGCAGATCCTCCCAGCGGCGGACACCGGAGATGTCACAGCCCCAGCCGGGCAGAACCTCCGTCACCGGCTTTGCCTGGGCAAGCACCGCAGGGATGGGGAATTCATCGGTTTGCTCCCCTCCCAGCTGATAGTGGGCGCAGACAGGGATTTCCTTCATATAGCTCAGCACATCCAGCTTGGTCAGGGCGATTTCCGTGGCGCCCTGCACCTGAACGCCGTACCGGGTTGCCACCAGGTCAATGGGGCCCACCCTTCTGGGTCTGCCGGTCTTGGCACCGTACTCGCCGCCGGCCTGGCGCAGCTGCTCCCCTTCTTCCCCAAACCACTCGCAGGTGAAGGGGCCCTCGCCCACGCAGGAGGAATAGGCCTTCACCACGCCTACCACTCTGTCCACCTTGGCATCGGAGAAGCCGGAGCCCACCGGGGCATAGGCGGCAATGGAATTGGAGGAGGTGGTATAAGGATAAATGCCGTAGTCCAGATCCCGCAGGGCTCCCAGCTGGGCTTCAAAGAGAATCCGCTTGCCGGACTTCTGGGCTTTCCGCAGGTAATCTCCTGTATCGCAGAGGAAGGGCTTGATTTTCTCTCCGTAAACATCAATCCATTCCAGCACCTCCTCCAGGGTATAGGCCTTGGCGCCGTACACGCCGGTGAGGGTCAGGTTCTTCCACTCCAGCAAATCCTTCAGATGCTCCTTCAGCACCTCCGGGTACAGCAGCTCTCCTGCCTGGATGGTCTTTTTCTGGTACTTATCGGAATAGAAGGGGGCAATGCCCTGGCGGGTGGAGCCGTACTTCTTATTTGCCAGTCTTGCCTCCTCCAGAGCGTCCTGCTCCCGGTGCCAGGGCAGAAGCAGGGAGGCACGGCTGCTGATTTTCAGATTTTCCGGGGTGATTGCCACGCCCTGAGAGATGACTTCCTCGATTTCCTTCCACAGGTTTTCGCAGTCCAGGGCCACGCCGTTGCCCAGCACATTCACCACGCCGGAATGAAAGATGCCGGAGGGCATCAGGTGCAGGGCGAATTTGCCCAGCTGGTTGACTACCGTATGACCGGCGTTGCCGCCGCCCTGGTACCGCACCACAATGTCGTATTCCTCCGTCAGCAGGTCCACCATCCGGCCCTTGCCTTCGTCGCCCCAGTTGATTCCTACAATCGCGCAGTTTTCCATCCTATCATTCTCCATTTCTTACTTGTGTATTTTTTCTTCAAATCGATTTTTCCGGTCCGCCATGGTGACGGATGTGGGATAGCCGCCCCCGAAGCAGGCGGTGCAAAAGCCTGTATCCGAGCCGGTCAGCTGCTTCACATGCTCCAGTGTGAGAAATCCCAAAGAATCGGCACCGATCATCTGGGCAATTTCCTCCACCGACCGGTGGTTGGCAATGAGATTCTCCGCACTGTCAATGTCCGTGCCGTAGTAGCAGGGCGCCACAAAGGTGGGGGCGCTGACCCGCATATGAATTTCCTTTGCTCCGGCAAGCCGCAGCTGCCGCACAATCCGGCGGCAGGTGGTGCCCCGGACAATGGAATCGTCAATGAGCACCACCCGTTTCCCCGCAACCACGGGGGCAATGGGATTGAGCTTGATGTTCACGCCGTTTTCCCGCTGGCCCTGGCTGGGGGCAATGAAGGTTCTTCCGATATATTTGTTCTTGGTAAAGCCGATGGCGTAGGGGATTCCCGACTGGGCGGCATAGCCGATAGCAGCCTCCAGGCCGGAGTCCGGCACGCCGATGACCACATCCGCATCCACCGGATGCTCCATGGCAAGAAACCGCCCCGCCTGCTGCCGGGCAAGGCTCACGCAGGCACCGTCCACCACCGAATCCGGCCGGGAAAAGTAGATATACTCAAATACGCACAGGCTTTTGGGTACTTTTCCGCAGTGTCCCCGCTGGCTGTGAATGCCCTGGGCATCCACCGTAACCACCTCGCCGGGAGCGATGTCCCGGACAAATTCTGCTCCCACCGCATCCAGGGCGCAGGTCTCGGAGGCAAAGCAGATGGCCCCTTCCCGGGTTTTGCCCATGCACAGAGGCCGGAAGCCGTGGGGATCTCTGGCGGCAATGAGCTTGGCCGGAGAGGAAATCACCAGACAGTATGCCCCTTCCAGCCGCTCCATGGCCCGGTACACCGCCTCTTCTATGCTGCCGCATTTCAGCCGCTCCTGGACAATCACATAGGCAATCACCTCGGAGTCGGTGGTGGTGTGGAAAATGGAGCCTTTCTCCTCCAACTGGGAGCGGAGGGCATAGGAGTTGGTCAGGTTGCCGTTATGAGCCAGAGCCATGCGGCCTTTGTGGTGGTTGATCACCAGGGGCTGGACGTTTACCATGTTGCTGCCGCCGGTGGTGGCGTAGCGCACATGGCCCACCACCATGTTGCCGCTTCCCAGGGCCTGCAGCTTCTCCTGGCTGAACACCTCGTTTACCAGACCCATGCCCCGGCAGTCCCGGAACAACCCGTCATCGTTCACCACGATGCCGGCACTCTCCTGTCCCCGGTGCTGCAGAGCAAACAGCCCATAGTAAGCCATGGAAGCCACATCCATGGACATTGGGGAATAAACGCCAAAGACACCACACTCTTCGTGAATGTGGTGTATGGCTTTGGAATGAATGAAATTATTGATCATGGGCAACCAGCCTTCTCATAACCTCGGCATAGGCGTCCTCCACGCCTCCCAGATCCCGGCGGAAGCGGTCCTTATCCAGCTTTTCCCCGGTCTTGCTGTCCCACAGGCGGCAGGTGTCCGGGCTGATTTCGTCTGCCAGGACAATGGTGCCGTCACTCAGGCGGCCAAACTCCACCTTGAAGTCCACCAGGGTGACGCCGCAGCTGCTCCAGAAGTCCCGGAGGAAATCATTGACTTTCCGGGCGTAGGTTTTGATGGTTTCAATCTCCTCCGGCGTGGCCAGCTCCAATGCCAGAGCGTGGTCCGTATTCAGGAGGGGATCTCCCAGGCTGTCATTTTTATAGGAAAATTCCACCACAGGACGGGCGAAGACCTTTCCCTCCTCCACGCCGTACCGCTTGGAGAAGGAACCGGCGGCGATGTTACGGACAATCACCTCCAAAGGTACAATGCTTACCTTCTTCACCAGGGTTTCCCGGTCGCTCAGCTCCCGGACAAAGTGGGTGGGGACACCCACTTTCTCCAGATGCTGCATCAGCCGGTTGCTCATTTGGTTGTTGATAATTCCCTTGCCCTGAATGGTGCCCTTTTTCAGACCGTTGAAGGCGGTGGCATCGTCCTTGTAGTCCACAATCAGCAGCTGAGGGTCTTCTGTTGCGTACACTTTTTTGGCTTTGCCCTCGTAAAGCATCTCTTTCTTTTCCATAAAACAAACGTGCTCCTATTTCTCTATTTCTATGTTTTTACCTGATTATTTTACCCCGAACAGCAGCTCGCCATAAGTGGGGAACGGCCAGGCCTTTGCATCCGTCAGGGTCTCTGCTTCGTCACACACAGCCCGCAGGGCGTTCATCTCCGGTAGAACCACATCCCGGATGCAATCTGCCTTGCTTACCCAGTCGCCGCGCTCTGCTTCCCGGTGGAGAGCATCCTTCAGAAGCTCCACCCGCTGAGCCATGGAGTCCAGCAGCATTCCCAGGCGGCTCAGAAGTGTGGTCTCTGCCTTGCAGGGCAGGTCTGCCATCACCTTCCGCTTGGTGTCAATGGCCCGGGCAATGCGGCAGGTGTAGGTCTCCACCGCCGGGAAAATGTCCTTCTGCGCCATATCCAGCATGGTCAGGGCTTCGATGCGGACGGTCTTGCAGTAAATATCCAGCTGAATCTCATGGCGGGAACGAATTTCGGCCTCGCTCATTACCTTATGGGAGATGAGCAGCTCCATGTTCTTGGGCTCCAGGGTCACTGCCATGGCGTCCGGGGTGGTGGGCAGGTTCAGAAGTCCCCGCACCTGAGTGGCCTCCCGAATCCAGGCTTCGTCATAGCCGTTTCCGTTGAAAATAATCCGCTTGTGCTTCTTGATGGTATCCTGAATCAGGGTGTGGAGGCTATCGTGGAAGTCCTCTGTCTGCTCCAGAGCGTCTGCGTACTGACGCAGGGACTCAGCCACAGCGGTATTGAGCATGATGTTGGCGCAGGCGATGGAATTGCTGGAGCCCAGCATCCGGAACTCAAACTTGTTGCCGGTAAAGGCGAAGGGAGAGGTACGGTTCCGGTCGGTGGTGTCCCGCACAAACCGGGGCAGCACATCCGTGCCCAGACGGAGCTTCTTCTTCTCCACGCCGTTATAGGGGGTGTCGGTTTCCACAGCCTCCAGCACTGCCGTCAGCTCATCACCCAGGAACATGGAAATCACCGCAGGAGGCGCCTCGTTGGCACCCAGCCGGTGGTCGTTGCCGGCGGTGGCTACGCTCATCCGCAGCAGGCCCTGGTAATCGTCCACAGCCTGAATCACTGCCACCAGGAACAGCAGGAACTGGGCATTCTCATAGGGGGTCTCTCCGGGAGACAGGAGGTTTACCCCCGTATCCGTCACCAAAGACCAGTTGTTGTGCTTGCCGCTGCCGTTCACCCCGGCAAAGGGCTTTTCATGGAGCAGGCACACCAGGCCATGCTTCCAGGCCACCTTCTGCATAATCTCCATGGTCAGCTGGTTGTGGTCCGTGGCAATGTTGGTGGTGGTGTAGATGGGAGCCAGCTCATGCTGGGCCGGGGCAACCTCGTTGTGCTCGGTCTTGGCCAGGATTCCCAGCTTCCACAGCTCCTCGTTCAGCTCCTCCATGTAAGCCTCTACCCGGGGCTTGATGGTGCCGAAGTAATGGTCATCCAGCTCCTGTCCCTTGGGAGGCTTGGCACCGAAAAGGGTTCTGCCGGTAAACATCAGGTCCTTCCGCTTCTCGTACATGGCCCGGTCCACCAGGAAGTACTCCTGCTCCGGGCCCACAGAGGTGGTGACCCGCTTCACTTCCGTATTGCCAAACAGCTTCAGAATCCGCATTGCCTGGGTGTTCAGGGCTTCCATGGAACGAAGGAGCGGCGTTTTCTTATCCAGAGCCTCGCCGCCGTAGGAGCAGAAGGCCGTGGGAATACACAGGGTTTTGCCCTTGATAAAGGCATAGCTGGTGGGGTCCCAGGCGGTATAGCCCCGGGCTTCAAAGGTGGCACGCAGGCCGCCGGAGGGGAAGGAGGAGGCATCCGGCTCGCCCTTGATCAGCTCTTTGCCGGAGAACTCCATAATCACCCGGCCGTCAGGGGCAGGAGAAATAAAGCTGTCGTGCTTTTCCGCCGTCACGCCGGTGAGGGGCTGGAACCAATGGGTAAAATGGGTGGCGCCGTTTTCCACCGCCCAATCCAGCATGGCTGCCGCCACTGCATCCGCCACGGAGGCATCCAGCTTCTTGCCCTTCTGGATGGTCTGCTTCAGGGATTTGTAAACCTCTGCCGACAGTCTGGCCTTCATCATCCGCTCGTCAAAAACCTTACTGCCGAAAAACTCCGGTACTGTTTTCATTACCATCACCCTTTCAAATCCTTAGGAAACTCTGAATAAATAGGCAAGAGCTGGCAGCGAGAGATTTTTCGTCAGACAAAAGAATGGAAAACGGCGGAATACTGTATGTATTTCCCGTTTTTCATTCTGCATGGCTGGCGAAAAAGATTCGCTATCCAGCCGCAGACGATTTATTCAGAGTTTCCCTTTAAAAAAAGAGACACTGGCCCCCAGAGGAAAAATCCTCCGAGACGCCAGTGTCTCGCAACTGTGCTTAGTATACTCCCGGAAAAGCCCAAAAATCAACTGGTAATTCTGCAAAAAATTCTTTTTTTCAGGGGTTTATTTTTTTGCTATCTTTCCCTTGCGTTGAAAAAGCCCGTAGGTTATAATAACCTTTAAGAACAAGGGAGTTCCCATGGACGGTGTCTTTCTGCCCATTGGGGGCTCCCAATTTTTATTTGGGAGCTGGTAAGCATGAAGTATTTGGAAGGACAGATTCGCATCCCCTCCGGCTGCGCCATATCTGCCCTTATTTCCCGGGAGGGCAGGAAAATCAGCGGAGAAACCATCGCCGCCAGCATGGTACCCATGCACGACCGCTCCAACGGTCTGGGAGGCGGCTTTGCCGGCTACGGCATTTATCCTGAGTATAAGGACTTTTTTGCCCTGCATATCTTCTACCCCGGAGAAAGCTGCCGGAAGGAATGTGAAAGCCTGCTCCGGGAGTCCCTGGACATTGTCCATCAGGAGCCGATACCCACCAGAGCCATTGAGGCCATCACCCAGGTGCCCCTCATCTACCGGTATTTTGCCGCCCCCCTCCAATCTGCCCTGAAGCGGCTGCAAATCGATGAGCGGGAGCTGATTGCCCGGCTGGTAATGGAAATCAACGGCGGTAATTCCGGGGCCTTCATTTTCTCCTGCGGAAAGAATGTGGGCGTATTCAAAGGCGTGGGGTATCCGGAGGATGTGGCAGAGTTTTACCGGCTGGAGGACTACAAGGGCTACTGCTGGACGGCCCACGGCCGCTACCCCACCAACACCCCCGGCTGGTGGGGCGGTGCCCATCCCTTTGCCCTGCTGGACTACACTGTGGTACATAACGGAGAAATCTCCTCCTACGATGCCAACCGCCGCTCCATAGAGATGTACGGCTACCGCTGCACCCTCCAGACGGACACGGAGGTTATCACCTACATTGCCGACTATCTGCTGCGAAAGCAAGGGCTTACCTTGCAGGAGCTGGCCCAGGTGATGGCTGCCCCCTTCTTTACCACCATCTCCCGGAAAAGCCCGGAGGAGCAAAAGCAGCTTTCATATCTTCGCACCATGTTCCCCGGTTTTCTGGTCACCGGCCCCTTCTCCATTATCCTGGCTTACGAAGGGGGACTTATGGCCCTGAACGACCGGCTGAAGCTGAGAAGTCTGGTGGGAGCGGAAAAGGGAGATATGGTGTATCTGGCCAGCGAGGAAGCGGCCATCCGGGTCATGGAGCCCAATCCGGACCGGATTTTTTATCCCACAGGCGGTGAGCCTGTGATTGTGCAGGTGAAAGGCGGTGCATTTTAATGGGTATGGACTATATGTATCCCGCATTCGAGGTTCTTCGGAACCCCACCCGGTGCGTAAACTGCGGCATCTGCGTGAAGGAGTGCGCAAATGGGGTGCACTTCTACCAAAAGGACGGCAAGCTCCTGTCTGTCCGGGAGGAGCTGTGTGTAAACTGCGGCAGGTGTGCGGCCTTCTGCCCCACCCACGCTCTGAAAATTCTCAAATCCCCTCCCTTTTTCCGGGAAAACGAGAACTGGAGCTGCGGCACCATCCAGGAGATTTACCGTCAGGCGAAAACCGGAGGTGTATTGCTCTCCTCCATGGGAAATCCCAATCCCCTGCCGGTATACTGGGACCGGATTCTCCTCAACGCCTCCCAGGTGACCACCCCCTCGGTGGATCCCCTTCGGGAGCCTATGGAAACCCGGGTATTTCTGGGAAAGCGGCCGGAGAAAATTCAGCGGGGGGAGGACGGCAAGCTCCAATGGAATCTGCCGCCCCAGCTGGAGCTGGAGATTCCCATGCTGTTTTCCGCCATGAGCTACGGTTCCATCAGCTACAACGCCCACGCCAGTCTGGCAGAGGCTGCCAAGGAGCTGGGAACCTTCTACAACACGGGAGAAGGAGGCCTTCACCCGGATTTTTACCGCTACGGAAAAAACACCATTGTCCAGGTGGCCTCGGGACGGTTCGGGGTACACCCGGACTATCTCAACGCCGGCGCTGCCATTGAAATCAAAATGGGCCAGGGTGCAAAGCCCGGTATCGGCGGTCATCTGCCCGGAAACAAGGTAGGAGAGGACGTGTCCAAAACCCGGATGATTCCCAAAGGAACGGATGCCATCTCCCCTGCCCCCCACCACGACATTTACTCCATCGAGGATTTGCGGCAGCTGGTCTGCTCCCTGAAGGAGGTCACCGGCTACAAAAAGCCGGTTATTGTGAAGGTGGCTGCGGTTCACAACATCGCCGCCATTGCCAGCGGCATTGCCCGCAGCGGTGCGGACATCATTGCCATCGACGGCTTCCGGGGCGGCACCGGTGCAGCCCCCACCCGTATCCGGGACAACGTGGGCATTCCCATTGAGCTGGCCCTGGCTGCGGTGGATCAGCGGCTGCGGGATGAGGGAATCCGCAATCAGGTATCCCTCATTGCAGGGGGCAGCATCCGCTCCTCGGCGGATGTGGTAAAGGCCATCGCCCTGGGTGCCGACGCCTGCTACATCGGTACCGCCGCATTGCTGGCTCTGGGCTGTCATCTGTGCCGCTCCTGTCACAGCGGCCGGTGCAACTGGGGCATTGCCACCCAGGTGCCGGAGCTCACTGCCAGACTGGACCCCCAGGAGGGTGCCCAGCGGCTGGCGGGGCTGCTTACCGCCTGGAAGCAGGAAATCAAGGAAATGATGGGCGGTATGGGCATCAACGCCATCGAAGCCCTCCGGGGAAACCGCAGTATGCTCCGGGGGCTGGGATTGACCGGAAAGGAACTGGAAATTCTGGGAATCCGCCACGCAGGAGAATAAGCCAATCTTTGGGTTGAAAAAAAACGGAGGTATGCTAAAATGATACATATTGATGCATCCGGCCTGAGCTATCAGCAGCTCAACGAAAAAATCCGCAGCTGTCAGGAGGATGTTTTCCTGGAAAACTGCTGCGGACAGCGGTTCCTGGGTACCGGAATGGGAGAAAAACACATCCGCATCCAGGGAACCCCCGGCAACGCCCTGGGAGCTTACCTCAACGGTGCCAGCATCGAGGTGCTGGGAAATGCCCAGGACGCTGTAGGAGATACCATGAACGCCGGCAGGATTGTGGTCCACGGAAGCCTGGGTGATACGGCGGGTTATGCCATGCGGGGCGGCGAGATCTATGTCCGGGGAGATGCGGGCTACCGCACCGGCGTACATATGAAGGCCTATGGGGATAAGTTTCCTGTGATTGTGGTGGGCGGCAGAACCGGCAGCTTTCTGGGAGAGTATCAGGCCGGCGGAATCCTCATTGTGCTGGGGCTGACCGAAAGCACCGAGCCCATCGTTCGGAACTTCCCCTGCACCGGAATGCATGGCGGAAAGCTGTTTATCCGCTCCGCCTGCGAAAATGTCCTATTCCCGGAGCAGGTTGCCCCCCGGGCTGCCACGCCCAAGGATATGGAGGAAATTTTGCCGTATCTTCAAACCTTTGCCCAACTGTTTGGGGAGGATTATGAGAAAATTTGCAGCGCACCTTTCACCCTGGTGGTACCGGACAGCCAAAATCCCTATCACCAGATGTATGTCAGCAACTAAGAAAAGAGGGGTTCTATGAAATATTCGCCGTCTGAGGTATTGGAATACGTAGCCGAGGAGGACATCAAGTTTATCCGGCTGGCCTTCTGCGATGTTTTCGGCAAGCAGAAGAATGTGGCCATTATGGCAAGTGAGCTGCCCCAGGCTTTCGCCCACGGCATCGCCATCGATGCCTCCGCCATTTCCGGCTTTGGGGGAGAAATCCGTTCGGATTTGTTCCTTCATCCCGACGCCTCCACCCTGGTTCAGCTGCCCTGGCGGCCCCAGCAGGGAAAGGTGGTACGGATGTTCTGCGATGTGACCTATCCCGACGGAACCCCCTTCGAATGCGACACCCGGCGGATTCTGAAGAAGGCCATTGCCTGCGCCCGGGAGGCAGGCTATCACTTTGATTTCGGCAGCGAAATGGAATTTTACCTGTTCCAGCTGGATGAGAAGGGCTGCCCCACCAAGCAGCCCTATGACGATGCCAGCTATATGGACATTGCCCCGGAGGACAAGGGAGAAAACATCCGCCGGGAAATCTGCCTCATGCTGGAGCAGATGGACATTGCCCCGGAAAGCTCCCACCACGAAAGCGGCCCGGGTCAGAACGAAATCGATTTCCGTTACTCCGAGCCCCTTACCGCCGCAGACCAGGCGGTGACCTTTCACACCGTGGTAAAGACTGTTTCTTACCGCAACGGACTGGCTGCGGACTTTTCTCCCAAACCCCTGCCGGGAAAAGACGGCAACGGTATGCACATCAATATTTCCGTATCCGGCGGACAGGGAGAAGAGGCCCTGGGCCATGTGATTGCGGGTATCATGGACAAAATCCGGGATATTACCCTGTTCCTCAATCCCACTGCCGGCTCCTATGCCCGTCTGGGCTGTGACAAGGCGCCGGGTTATATCTCCTGGTCCCGGGAAAACCGCTCCCAACTGATTCGGATTCCCGCCACCCCCTCCGGGCGTATCCGGGCGGAGCTTCGCTCTCCCGACCCCCAGGCCAACCCTTATCTTGCCTATGCCCTGCTCATCTATGCCGGACTTCAGGGCATTGCCCGGAAGCTGCCCCTGCCGGAGCCGGCGGATTTCAACCTGCTTACCGCTGACCCCCAGGCACTGGAAGGTTACGGAAAGCTCCCGGTCTCTCTTACCGAGGCCATGGAAGTAGCCCGGGAAAGCGAATTTCTCCGCCGTTACCTTCCCCAGAAGGTGATGGAGACCTATTGCCAGCGGCGTTAAGACGATTGATTCCAGGGAAAGGAGGGGTGTCATGGTATTTCAGGAAAAGACCTATTGTGTACTGGTGGTTTCCTCCACCGAAAGCTTTGGCACCTCCATGGCGCCTTTGCTTCCCCCTACGGACTACTATCCTGTGGTATATGCCAGAAGCTCGGCAGAAGCCCAGCGGCTGCTGGCGGAGAACAGCTATGACATTGTGATCATCAACACGCCGCTTTCCGACGATTTTGGTCTGCGGCTGGCCAGCTATGTAAGCAGCAACACCACCGCCGGTGTGCTGCTGCTGGTAAAAAGCGACCGGTACACGGAAACCAGCGCCAAAGTGCTTTCCTATGGGGTGCTGACCCTGCCCAAGCCCACCAGTTCTCAGATGATTACCCAAACCCTGGGGGTACTGTGTGCCACCCGGGAACGGCTGCGGCAGATGGAGGAAAAACAGCTCTCCGTGGAACAGAAAATGGAGGAAATCCGCCTGGTAAACCGGGCTAAGTGGCTTTTGATTGAAACCCTGGGAATGTCAGAGTCTGACGCCCACCGGTACATTGAAAAGCAGGCTATGGATTTGCGCATCTCCAAAGCCCAGGTTGCCAAAAACATCATTCACACATATCAAGGGTAAAAATCCCGGTCAGAAAATCTGACCGGGATTTCAGACTGTCAATAAAGTCCCAAACCGGCAAAAGCAAAAGAAAACGGGCTTTTTCCTCTTTGGAGGATTGGAAAGAATACCAGGTGTGGTTCTCCCAATAAAAGCGAAAAATGTTGCTTCGCAACGCTTTTGCCTTACTGCGCAAACGCCGCCCTACCGTACTCCATGTACGCCGACGGGCGGCGTTTGCTTGTCTTTGTGCCTTTCTTGACAGTCTGGCAGCGTGTCAAAAAGTTTTTTGACACGCTGAAATTCCGGTCAGAGGATTTGACCGGAATTTGTTTTTCAACAATTGTTGAGGTGAAGTTGAAATTGAATTGCAAGTGGGAAGGTATACTAAGCGTATCAGATAATTAAGAGGTGAAAAAGGTATGTTCCGAGATTTGTGCTTTATTCTGCTGGGCTATTTGCTGGGAAGCGTTCTCTTTGCCCGGGTTTGGGGCAAGGTTGTGGCCGGAAAGGACATCACCCAGGATGCCCCTGACCAGAATCCCGGCACCACCAACGCCTTTCGCAACGGCGGGGTTCTCTGCGGTCTGCTCACCCTGGTGTGTGACCTTCTGAAGGGCTTTGTGCCGGTGTTTCTCTATCTGCGTACCGGCTCCGGTCCGGCTTTGGGCTTTGTGATGGCAGCGCCGGTTCTGGGTCATGTATTTCCCGTTTTTGCGCACTTCCGGGGAGGCAAGGGCATTGCCACCACCTTCGGCTGCCTTCTGGCGCTGCTGCCCACCGTGCGTCCTCTTGCATACATGGTGCTGTTTTTCCTGTTCTTCTCTCTGATCCTGCGGATTTCCCCCAACTACTACCGCACCATTGCCGCCTATGTCTGCACGGAAGCGGCCCTGCTGCTTTTTGCCTACAACACGGCAATTATTACGGGTTTTTCCCTGATTTGTCTGGGAATTGGCTTCCGGATGTTTACCAGCCGGGAGGAAAAAACTTCTGTGGAGGTAAAACTTCTATGGACGCACTGATTCTGTCCTGCAGCACCGGCGGCGGTCACAATGCCGCAGGTTTTGCGGTAAAAGAGGAACTGGAGCGGCGGGGTCATAAGGTCACCATGCTGGACCCCTACACCCTGGCAGGGAAGAGCCTAGACAAGCTGGTGGGAAACGGCTATATCAAAACCGCCCAGAAGGCTCCCCATTTTTTTGGCTTTCTCTATAAACTGGGGGACGGCTACCGGAAGCTGCCGGTCCACTCCCCGGTGTACGCGGCCAACAAGGCCATGTTTGGTACCATGCGGGCGTATTTCCAGAACCACCACTTTGATGTGGTAATCATGCCCCACCTGTTCCCTGCCCAGATGCTGACCCATCTGAAACGGAAGGGCGTTGCCCTCCCCCCGCAGATTTTCATTGCCACGGACTATGTGTGCATTCCCTTTACGGAGGAGACGGACTGCGACTACTATGTGATTCCCGGCTCTGACATGGCAAAGGACTTTACCCGCCGGGGAATTCCCGCAGATAAGCTGGTTCCGGCGGGAATCCCGGTACGCCGGGCCTTCCGGGAGCCCCTTTCCCAGAAGGAGGCCAAGAGCCGTCTGGGACTGGAAGCGGAGAAGCATTACATTCTTTTGTCCGGAGGCAGCATCGGCTGCGGGCAGATTGAAAAGGCAGTGGGAAAGCTCTCCCGGTATCTGAAAAAACACCCGAAGCACCACCTGATTGTGATTTGCGGCAACAATCAGCCGCTGCTTGCCCGGCTGGAAAAGAAATTCGGAAAGCAAACCCAGATCTCCCTTCTTGCCAGCACCAACCAAATGGCAAGCTATCTTCGGGCCTGCGACGTATATCTGTCCAAACCGGGAGGGCTGTCCTCCACGGAGGCGGCGGTAATGGGGATTCCTCTCATCCACATTGCCCCCATTCCCGGCTGCGAAATCCGCAACATGGAGTATTTCTCCCAAAAGGGCATGAGCCTGGCAGTGGACACCCACTGGAACCAGCTGGAGGACGCCCTGGTGCAGCTGTCCCAGCCCATCAGCGCCAAAACCATGCAGGTTCGTCAGCGCCAATATATTAACCCCAGAGCCACAGAGGAAATCTGTGCCCTGGCTGAAAAAGCGGCAAATGTATAATATTCCTCAGGTCAGACGGAGAAAACGTCTGACCTGTTTTTTGAAAACAGAATGGTGGCAGTTGCGTCTATACGGCAAGCTTCAGGGAAGCTGTTAGAATACATTTTGGCAGAGTTGTCGGAAATACAGCTTATTTTTTGTGTCTATTAACAAAAAGGCAGTACTTATCCGCCCGGAATTGACACAGCTTTCACAATATACTATAATGGCCTTGATGGTATCCCGCCAAAAACACCTGGTCAGCGGATACCGAGGATTTTGAAACACGGAAAGGGGGCAGGAAAATGAAAAAGAAAATTATGCTTTTGGTATTTCCCGCCGTTTCCCTGATTCTGGAAGTGCTGCCCTACGGAGCTGTGATGTGCCATTTCAATCCGAAAGGCAGGCCTTTCCGGGAAACCTATTCCTATTTTGATATGGTTCCCTTTGGAAATGCCAATTTCGGACCCCTTTTGACCGGGATTCTTACCTGTGTTTTGCTGATTCTGGCAATTTTGGCTCTCTGGAAAGACAAATGGGTGAGGCAGCTGAGGGCAGTGGCCCTGCTTGCCCTGGGAACCTCCCTTATGCCCTTTGTGCTTAGTCTGCAAAATTATTCCCTGGTAGGTGCCGGCATTTCTCTTATGCTGCTGGCAGAATGGACACTGGCCCGGAAATTGGATGCCGTCCCCGGCGAAAATCCAGCCGGGGATGTGGACAAGAAGGAGTGATTCTATGAAGCTGCGAAAATGGCTGTGTCTGGCCTTAAGTCTGGTGCTGATTCTGGGCGTTCTCTCGGGCTGTAAGAACGACACCCCGGACAATACGGAGCCGCCGGTCAACACGGAACCGTCGGAAACCACGGAGCCCACCTTTGCTCCGCCCACGGAGCCCACCACGGAATATCAGGACCCCTACCCCACCCAGCCGGAGGAACCACCCCAGAGCTATGCGCCCCCGGAGGAGAATCGGCTGGTACAAAGAGAGAACGAAATGCAGATGGCTCCCAGTTCAGTCAGGGACGGCTATTACTACGGCAGCCAGGTGCTTATGTTCTACGACGGTGCCACAGGGGAAACCCAGGTATTGTGCCAGAAGCCGGGCTGCACCCACGAGGACAGCAGCTGTGAAGCCTGGCTGGGAGAGACAACCTCCATGATAGAATATCATGGCGTA
>ERZ1090869.33-NODE-33-length-72089-cov-55.678152_pt1 | contig 72089 bp, 54 predicted proteins | sample MGYA00478474_ERZ1090869 | MGnify/ENA primary metagenome ERZ1090869 (study PRJEB33644, sample SAMEA5815748) | chicken gut metagenome | biome: Chicken; feature: Gastrointestinal Tract; material: Caecum | place: Ireland | collected 2019-01-01 | study: A study of the... | reverse complement strand
AGAAGCGGGGGCGGGGCCCCCTCGCCGGCATAAAAGGGGCGCCTGCCCCGGCGGGGGCCGGCTGGCAGGCGCTCCGTGTGCTCAGCTCAGGATCGGCGTTGCCAGCAGGCCCGTTACGGGTTGCTGGCCTCCACAAAGGCGTCGGCGGCCTCCTGGGCGGGGGTGTTGTTGACCATGATCTGCTGCAGCATGTTGAACCAGTTCTGGCGCTGCTCGGTCCAGTTGGGGGCCACGTTGTAGTAGTCGCCCAGGTACGGCATCAGGGAGGCGAACTCGCCCATGTTCTCGGCCTGGTCGGTGCCCTCGTAGACGTCGCCCAGGGACTCGCGCACCGGGAAGAAGCCGGTCAGCCGGACGCTCTCGGCGGCCTGGTTCTCGTCGTCGCAGACAAACTTGATAAAGGTCTTGGCGGCCTCGATGCGGGCCTCGTCGCCGCTGTCGAAGATGCCGAAGCCCCAGATGCCGCCGCACAGCTCAGGCACGCCGTCGTCGGAGGGGAATGCCATGGCGTAGGGGGTAAAGGTGACCTGGGAGGCGTACTGGGCCTTGTTGGAAGCGTTCCAGCAGAAGGTGACGGCGGCGGTGCCGTTGGCGAACTGCTGCAGCTCGTCCGATGCCTGGAAGCCGGCGTTGGCGTTCAGGCTCTGGTTGTCCACCATGCTCTTGAGCAGCTCCAGGGCTTTGACGTTCTCGGGGCTGTTGACGGTGTACTCGGTGTGCTCGGGGTTGGTGTAAGTACCGGAGTAGAGGTTGTTGACCAGCGCGCGGGTGCCCTGGTCGCCGCCCTGGCCGCCGCAGTAGAGGATGCCGGGCACGGCGGTCAGGCCGGAATCCCGGATGGTCTCCATCGCGGCCACAAAGTCGTCGGTGGTCCAGGTGCGGGTATCCTGGTCCAGATACTGGAGGGCGCCGGCCTGCTCAAAGACCTCGTAGTTGATGGCCATGCAGTGGGTGGTCATGCACAGGGGGTACTCGTAGTAGGCGCCGTCCAGCTGGCAGGCGCTGACCACCGATGCGCTGACGGCGGCGATGTCCTCTTCGGTGCCGGCCCACAGGTCGCTCAGGTCCACCATCAGGTTGTTGGCGCCCCAGTTGGACACCAGGCGCTCGGGGCCTTCCATGATCAGGTCGGGGGTCTCCTTGGCGGTGATGGCCGAGGTGACCAGGTTGTCGCCGTTCTGGTAGTCCAGGGTCTCGTAGGTGACGGTGATCTCGGGGTGGACGGCGTTGAACGCAGCGATGATGTCATCCAGCTTGGACTCGGTGCCGCCCCAGGAGCCGATGGGGTAGGTCCACAGGGAGATGGACACGTTGCCGCCGGCCGCGCCGGAAGCGGCGGAGCTGGAAGCAGAGGTGGAAGCGGCGGTGCTGCTGGAGCTGGAGCCGCCGCAGGCAGCCAGCGCGCCGGCTGCGCCCACAGCGCCCGCGACCTTCAGGAAGTCCCGGCGAGAGATGAAGTGTTTCATAATGTCCTCCTTTTGTCATGCCTTGTCAAAAACCGGACGGCACGTGCAAACCATCCGGTGCTCTTGTTTATCATTTTACAAAGGAATGAAAAAGAAGTCAATACTTTTTGGTCATTTTTTTGAAAATTTTTTTCAGAGCAATAATTCAGAACAAAAAAGTTTTCAAAAAGCCCTCACAGATGCTTGATTTCCAGCACTTCGGCCATCTCGCGGCGGACGTCCTCCACCTTGTCCTCCTGGCGGCGGCAGACCTCGGTGAACAGGGCGTCGATCAAAAACAGCTGGGCCATGCGGGCGGGCACCGAGCCCAGCTGCAGGGGGCCTTCGTTGGCGCCGCACTGCAAAATGACGTTGGCGTAGGCCGCCGCCGGCGATTTGGGGAAATGGGTGACCAGGACGGTGCGCACCCCGCGGCGCCGGGCCAGCTCCAGCAGCTCCACCGCCTCGCGGGTGGCGCCCGAGTAGGAGAAGAAGAGGATGGCGTCCCGCCGGGTGAGGGCGGCGGTGTACATGATCTGGATGTGGGAGTCGCTGGGGGAGAAAAAGCTCATCCCGGCGGTGGAAAAGATGTGGGCCGCCTCCTCGGCCATGATCATGGAGCCGCCCTGGCCCATGCAAAAGACCTTGTCCGCCTGGGTGAGGATGTCGGCGGCCTGCTGGATGCAGTCGGGGCGGATGAGGCTGAGGGTCTGGGAGATGGCGTCCACCTCGGCCCCGTACAGCTTGTGGCACATCTCCTGGATGTCGTCCTCCGGGGTCACCTCGCCGCTGAGGAAGGGGATGCCCCGGCGGCTGGCCACGCTTTTGGCCAGGGCCAGCTTGAAATCGTTGTATCCCTTGTAATCCAGCTTGCGGCAGAAACGGGTGATGGTGGCCTCGGCCACGCCGCAGGCCTCGGCCAGGTCGGAGATGGACATGATCTGGGTATCGCGCTGGTGGTCGGTGACGTAGTCGGCCACCTTTTTTTCCGCAGCGGTCAGCTGGTAATATTCCGCGCTGATCCGCTCGATCACTGTGCGCAGGTCGGTGGGCATAATGGGTACCTCCTCGTAGGTGCAGAACAATCGGGTGGGCAGAGTGTCAAAACGGTTACAAGACTATAGTAACATGTTTGAAAATCTTTTTCAATTCTTGCGGTCGTTTTTAGAGATATTGCAAAATGCCCCCGGCGGGGTGACAACCGGGCCGGAATGTGTTATCATAGCACCAAACATTGGACCGCCGCGCGGCCTGTCTCGACCCGGAAAGGAGCCCGTTTTCATGTCAAGTGGCATTTTCAACCCGCAGAACAGGTTCTGGCAGACGCTGGACCACTTTGCCGACCTTTTGATCCTCAGCCTGCTGTGGCTGGTCTGCTCCCTGCCTCTGGTGACGGCGGGGGCGGCCTGTGCCGCCCTTTACGACGCGGTGGCCCGCTGCGTGCGGGGCGCCGAGCCCCTGCCCTGGAAGCGCTTCTGGCAGACCTTCCGGCGGGAGCTGCCCTGCGCCGCGGCGGTGACGGTGGCCTGGGGGGCGCTGCTCTGGCTGCTGGCCTGGGCGCTGCGGCTGATCGGGGCGGCGGCCGCCGCCGGCAGCGCCGCCGCGCCCCTGGTGCTGGTGTTCTGCCTGGTGCTGATGGTCCTGCCGGTGGGGGCGGCCTGCTGGATGTTCCCTCTGCTGTCCCGGTTCACCTTCCGGCCGGTGGGGCTGATGCTGACCGCCCTGCGGCTGGCGGTGGGCTGCCTGCCCCGCACGGTGGGGCTGGTGGCGGTCCTGGTGGCGTCGGCGGCGCTGGTATGGGTGCTGCTGTTCCCGGTGGTGATCCTGCCGGGGGTGGCGGCCTGGCTGTTTGCCGCGCTGCTGGAGCCGGTGTTCCGCCGCTACCAGCCCGAAGGCGCCGGCCCGCAGGAGCCGGAGGACGACGGCGAATAAAGCAAAAAAGGACCGTACCCGCCATGCAGCGGATACGGTCTTTTCTGTATGCACTCAGAGAAAGCGCCCGGTGACGCTCTCGGGGCAGGCCCGGATCGCCTCGGGGGCGCCGCAGGCCACCAGGCGGCCGCCTTCCGCGCCGCCGCCGGGGCCCATATCCAGGATGTAGTCGGCGTTGCGGATGACGTCCAGGTCGTGCTCGATCACGACCACGGTGGCCCCGTGATCGGTCAGGGTCTGGAACACCCCCAGCAGGATCCGGACGTCCAGCGGGTGCAGGCCGATGGTGGGCTCGTCGAACACGAAGATGGCGTCGTCCTGGGCGCGGCCCATCTCACTGGCCAGCTTGAGCCGCTGTGCCTCCCCGCCCGACAGGCTGGGGGTCTCTTCCCCCAGGGTCAGGTAGCCCAGGCCCAGGTCCTGCAGCACCTTCAGCCGGGGATAGACGGTTTTCATGTCCCGGCAGAAGTCCAGCGCCGTGTGGACGTCCATGTCCATCAGCTCGGGCAGGGAGCAGCTCTGCCCCGCCTTGTTGCGGTGCCGGATCTGGCAGGCCGCCCGGTCGTAGCGGCTGCCCCGGCAGGCGGGGCAGGGGATCTCCACGTCGGGCAGGAACTGCACGTCCAGGCTGATGGAGCCGGTGCCGTCGCAGACGGGGCAGCGCAGGCGGCCGGTGTTGTAGGAGAAATCCCCGGCCTTGCAGCCCCGCTGCCTGGCGTCGGGGGTGCGTGCGTAGAGTTTGCGCAGCTCGTCGTGGACGCCGGCGTAGGTGGCCACGGTGGACCGGACGTTGATCCCGATGGGGGATGCGTCGATCAGCTTGATCTGGGCGATGCCGGGGGCGTCCAGGGCCCGGACGTGGCCGGGCAGGGGGGCCCCGGCGGCCATGGCCTGGACCGCGGGGACCAGGCTCTCCAGCACCATGGTGGTCTTGCCCGAGCCCGACACCCCGGTGACCACCGTCAGCCGCCCTTTGGGCAAGCGCACCTCCAGCGGCCTGACGGTGTGGATGGGCCCGGTGGAAAGGGCGACGGTCCCTTTTTCAAACAGGGCGTCCGGGGGCACGGCCTTCCGCCGCACATCCGCCCGCCCCGCCAGGAAGGGCCCGATCTGGGACCGGGGGTTTTGCTGGATGTCCGCCACCGTCCCCTCGGCGATCACCTGCCCGCCGCCGGCGCCGGCCCCGGGACCCATCTCCACCAGCCAGTCCGCCTGGCGCAGGATCTGGGTGTCGTGGTCCACCAGCAGCACCGAGTTGCCGTCGGCCACCAGGTCCTGCATGACCCCGGTCAGGCCCACGATGTTGGCCGGGTGCAGCCCGATGGAGGGCTCGTCCAGCACATAGAGGACGCCGGTGGTCCGGTTGCGGACGGCGCGGGCCAGCTGCATCCGCTGGCGCTCCCCGGTGGAGAGGGTGGAGGCTGCCCGGTCCAGCGAGAGGTAGGACAGCCCCAGGTCCATCAGGCGCCGGGCGGGCGTCTGGAAGGACTCGCAGATGCTTTGGGACATGGGGCGCATCTCGGCGGGCAGGGAGGCGGGCACGCCGCCCACCCAGTCCAGCAGCTCGCCCAGGGTCATCCGGCAGGCCTCGTCCAGCCCGATGCCCCGCAGCCGGGGGGCGCGGGCCGCCGCCGAAAGCCGCGTGCCGCCGCAGTCGGGGCAGGGCTCTTCTTTCAGGAACTTTTCCACCCGCTTCATCCCTTTTTCGTCCTTGACCTTGTGCAGGGCGTTCAGGACGGTGTTGGTGGCGCTGTAGTAGGTGAAGTCCAGCTCCCCGGCGCTGAGGGCGTCGCCGTTTTTGGGCCGGTAAAAGATGTGCTTTTTGACCATGGGCCCGTCGTAGACGATCTGCTTTTCCGCGTCGGTCAGGTCCTTGAAGGGCACGTCGGTGCGCACCCCCATGGCCCGGCAGACGTCGGTCATCAGGGACCACATCAGGCTGTTCCAGGGGGCCACCGCGCCCTGGTCGATGGTCAGGGTCTCGTCGGGCACCAGGGTGGCGCGGTCCACCGTGCGCACCGTGCCGGTGCCCCCGCACCGCTGGCAGGCCCCCTGGCTGTTGAAGGCCAGCTCCTCGGCCGAGGGCGCGAAGAAGCGGGCCCCGCATACGGGGCAGACCAGCTCCTGCCCGGCGGCCACCGCGATGGTGGGCGGCAGATAGTGCCCGCCCGGGCACCGGTGGCTTGCCAGGCGGGAATACATCAGCCGCAGGCTGTTCAAAAGCTCGGTGCCGGTGCCGAAGGTGGAGCGGATGCCGCCCGCCCCCGGCCGCTGGTGCAGGGCCAGCGCCGCCGGCACATACAGCACCTCGTCCACGTCGGCCCGGGCGGCCTGGGTCATCCGCCGCCGGGTGTAGGTGGACAAAGCGTCCAGGTACCGCCGCGACCCCTCGGCGTACAGCACCCCCAGCGCCAGGCTGGACTTGCCCGACCCCGACACCCCCGCGATGCCCACGATCCGGTTGAGGGGGATGTCCACGTTCACGTTTTTAGGTTATGCACCCGCGCGCCCCGGATCAGGATCTTGCCGGGCGCGGCGTTGTCTGTGCTCATATGCGGCCGCCTTCCTTTCGCTGTGTCGTTCGCTGCCATTGTACCACGCCGCGCACAGGGTGGCAAGGGAAGCCGGCCCGGCGGGGCAAAACAGAAAACCGTATGCACCGCCCGCCCCAATCTGGCCGGTGCATACGGTTCCCCTCTTATGATGAAATGTGGATGGCGAAAATCAGCTCAGGTCCGCGCCGTTGGTGGCGATGACCTTCTGGTACCAGTAGAAGCTGTCCTTGCGCTCGCGGGACAGATCGCCGGTGCCGTCGTCGAACTTGTTGACGTAGATGAAGCCGTAGCGCTTGGCCATCTCGCCGGTGCTGGCGGATACCAGGTCGATGCAGCCCCAGGGGGTGTAGCCCATCAGGTCCACGCCGTCCTTGACGGCCTCGGCCATCTGGGCGATGTGCTGGCGCAGGTAGTCGATGCGGTAGCTGTCGTGGATCTTGCCGTCGGCGTCCTTGACGTCCTTGGCGCCCAGGCCGTTTTCCACCACCATGATGGGGATGCGGTAGCGGTCGTAGATCTCCTTCAGGGTGTAGCGCAGGCCCATGGGGTCGATCTGCCAGCCCCAGTCCGAAGCCTTCAGGTAGGGGTTCTTTATGCCGCCCAGCATGTTGCCGCCGATCTCCTCGGCGTCGTCGTGGGTGGTGACGCAGTTGGACATGTAGTAGCTCAGGGTGTAGAAGTCCACCGTGCCCTTGCGCAGGATCTCCTCATCGCCCGGCTCCATCTGCAGCTGGACGCCGTGCTCGGCAAAGTAGCGGCGCATATAGGCGGGGTACTCGCCGCGGACCTGCACGTCGCTGCAGAACCAGTTGGACAGCTGCATCCGGCTCTGGTTGGCCAGGATGTCGGCGGGGTCGCAGGTGAGGGGATAGCTGGTGATGAAGCAGATCATGTTGCCCAGCTTGAACTGGGGGTAGTGCTCGTGGGCGTAGGCCACCGCCTTGGCGCTGGCCACAAACTGGTGGTGCAGCGCCTGGAAGCGCACCTGGTCGCTGATCTTGATGTCCACGCAGGGGCCGTTGTAGTCCTGGCAGGTGCCCAGCTCCAGGATGGCGCCCAGATTCATGGTGCCGCAGTTGATCTCGTTGAAGGTCAGCCAGTATTCCACCTTGTCCTTGTAGCGCTCAAACAGCACCTTGCAGTACTTCACGTACAGGTCCACCAGCTCGCGGCCGGCCCAGCCGTTGTATTTTTTGACCAGGGCATAGGGCAGCTCGTAGTGGCTGATGGTGACCAGCGGCTCGATGCCGTGCTTTTTGCAGCAGTCAAAGACGCGGTCGTAGAAGGCCAGGCCCTTTTCGTTGGGCTCGGCCTCCTCCCCGGTGGGGAAGATGCGGGTCCAGTTGATGGAGGTGCGGAAGGTCTTGAACCCCATCTCGGCAAACAGGGCGATGTCCTCCTCGTAGTGGTGGTAGAAGTCGATGGCCTCGTGGCTGGGGTAGAGGGCCCCGGGCTCAAAGTCCACGGTGATGCGCTTGGGGTTGGTGTTGCTGCCGTTGGTGCAGTGGTCGGCGACGCTGTCGCCCTTGCCGTCCACGTCCCAGGCGCCCTCGAATTGGTTGGCGGCACAGGCGCCGCCCCACAGGAAATCGTCACGGAAAACGCTCATATGGTCACAAGCTCCTTTTCATGATGATGATAAAGGGAGATCAGCCCTTCTTCTTGGAAGGCTCGTCATGATAGGTGACGAAGGTCAGGACAAAGGCTGCCGCGACGGACACCAGAGACAGGACGATGGAAGTGATCATGCCCGAGATGTCGTTGGTCATGGTGTTGATGTAAGCGGTGTAGCCAAAGACGCCCAGGCCGGCGGAAGTGTAGGAGGTGACGCCGAAGGCCATCAGCAGGCCGCCGACCACAGCCGCCACCACGCAGGTGATGTAGAAGGGGGTCTTTTTGGGCAGGGTGATGCCGTAGATGGCGGGCTCGGTGACGCCGGCGATGGCCGAGATGAACGCGGGGGCGCACAGGCTCTTGGTCTTTTTGTTCTTGGTCTTGATCCAGATGGCGGCCACAGCGCCCACCTGGGCAAAGGTGGTGCCGAACATACCGACCATAGCGGTGTCAAAGCCCTGCACAGCCATGTTGTTCAGCATCAGCGGGATCAGAGCCCAGTGCAGGCCGAACATGACCAGCACCTGCCACAGGCCGCCCACCACAGCGCCCAGCAGGATGCCGTTGAAGTTGGCCAGCCAGTTGAAGAAGACGCCCAGCAGGTCGCCCGCGCCGGCCGCGATGGGGCCGATGATCCACAGGGTCAGTGCAAAGGTGACGATGCAGGTGATGAGCGGGACGGCGAACATCTTGATGGTGTCGGGGATATACTTGGAGTACAGCTTTTCAAACCAGGCCGCAAAAGCGACGGCGCAGATGATAGGGATGACGCTGGAGGTGTAGTCGCCCGAAGAAGGCATGGTGACGGGGATCATGAACAGGCTGTCATGCACGTTGGTCGAGCTGCCCAGCAGGTAGGGGTAGATCATGGCCGCGCCGATGATCATGCCTTCAAACTCGGGCAGGCCGAACTTCTTGGAGGCGGTGTAGGCCAGCAGGATGGGCATGAAGTAGAAGAAGCAGTCGCCCAGAGAATACAGGATGTTGTAGGTGGAACCCGCGCCGTCCATCACGCCGAGGGCGACGAACAGGGCCACCAGGCCCTTGACGATGCCGCAGGCGGCCAGCACGCCCAGCCAGGGGGTAAAGACGCTGGTCACGATGCTGACGAAGGCGTTGATGGGGTTGAACTTTTCCTTGGTCTTGGGGGCGTCCCCGCCGCCCTCGATGGCCGAGCCGTCCTCGTTGACGGCGCCGCCCGGGGTGATGTGGCCCACGGCGCACACCGCGTCATAGACCTGGGGCACATGGTTGCCGATGACCACCATGTACTGCCCGCCCGACTGGATGACGGTGACGATGCCGTCGGTGTCCTTGAGGACGTCGGTTTGGGCTTTGCTCTCGTCCTTCAGCTTGAAGCGAAGGCGGGTGATGCAGTGGGTCAGGGAGATGATGTTGGACTTGCCGCCCACGTTCTGGATGATGATCCGCGCAAGACCGTCGTATTTGCTTGCCATAAGCGTGTTCTCCTTTATTGCTTTTTCGTAGGTTTGGGCCTCAAGCTCCACCCGGACCCTGCCGCCGCGCAGGCTGCACGCCGCCACGGTGGGCAGGGCAGCCAGGGCCGCGGTGTCCGCAAGGCTCTGGTCCTTGATGGAAAAAATGAGGCAGCTGCTCTGCCGGGATTCCTTTACCACGTTGGATCTGCCCCCCAGCAGGGGGTAAAACTGCTGCATCAGCCCGTCCGGATCAGGCGTTTGCGCCATGGTACATTCCTCCTTTTGCAAAAGCAGGCATTTATATCCGACGCCCTGTGCGCATCAGGGCGTACCGATACCAAAAGGGACACAGAAAAAGGGCAGGGGCCGCCGGGGCCGCAGGTCAGTCCTCGTCCTGGCTGCCCTGGGCCGAAACACGGACCCGGTGGATGTGCATGACCAGATACAGCTGCTCCTCGCTGCTGCAGTGCCAGCCCCGGTTTTTGGCCAGCCAGTCGGCAATGCGGCGGGTGCAGTCGTAGTCCTGGGGGTACTCCATTTTGACCGTGCGGAACAGCTCCCGCGTGGCGGGGTCCTCCGGCATGGGGCTGCCCTCGCTCATACGCTGGACCAGATACCGCATGTGCATGGCCAGGCGGGAATAGTTGAAGCTGTCGCGGTCGATCTGGATGTGGAAATAATCCTCCACCATCTCGGACAGCTGGGCGATCAGCTGGACGTTGGCCAGGGTGTCGTGCATATCGCCGGCTTTGCCCTCGGCGTTGATGAGGTGCAGCGCCACGCTGACCGTCTCGCTTTCGGGCAGCTGGACCCCCATTTTGCTGCACAGCTCCCGCATCCCGCGGGCCGCGATCTGGTATTCTTTGGGGTAGAGGTGTTTGACGTCGTAGGACAGCGGGTTCTGCAGGGCCACGCCCTGCCGGGTGCGCTGGATGGCAAAGTTCAGATGGTCCGCCAGGATAAAGGGGAGGTTGGGGTTCAGCTCGCAGTCCAGCTCGTCCCGGGCCTCCTCCGCAATGTCGTCGGCCGCCAGCATCAGCGCTTCGGGCAGGTCGGGCAGCAGGTCGATGTACCGCTTGCTGACGTTGTAAAAGGTGCGCTGGATGCGGTCCAGATCGTCCAGCTCGTAGGGCATGGCGGGGAAGCCCACCCCCTTGCCGAACACAACCAGCTCATTGCCCCTGCCGTCCCGGGCCAGCGCCACATTATTGTTGATCTTCTTGACAATCTGCATTGCGCTCTCCGTTCTTCCATTCCCCGGTTCTTGCGTACCCCGCCCCCGGGGCTTCACACACACGTGAGGGGCGGGCCTCTATGTTCAGGCGTCCGGCCGCCCGCAGAATCAGCGGCAGGGCGTAAATCACAATAAAAAAACTCCCGCAGAAGCTATCAACCCTGGAACCCCATACCAAAAGCGCCGCTGTTTGACACAGGGGGTTTGAAGTACAGGGTCACAAGTAATGCCTCGCTGGAGTAACAATCTTGCCGTAATTATATTAACAAAACGTTCATGTTTTGTCTATGATGAATTTGTACAAACATTGCATCAAATTTTGGACATTCCAACAAAAACCCGCCCCAGGTGAGGGGCGGGGGCGGGGGTCATGGAGCGCTTTCCTCCGGGGTCTTTTCCGGCGCGCCCGGACGCATCCGATGGAACAGATGGGCCAGGTCCTGGGCGGGCTCGCCGCCCGGCAGGGTGGCCCCAAAGGAAGGCACGAACAAAAACTTGCGTATGACGAAGATCAGCCCGATGGCCGCCACCCCCAGCAGGTTTTCGGCGGCGGTGCCGTGGCCCAGGATCATGTTGCGGGCGATGGCGTACAGCAGCACCTCCAGCGCGCTGCCGGGGCTGTGCTTGGCCAGCATCTTGATAAACTCGATGCCGATGACCAGGTTGAAGGCGTGGCCCAGAAAGGTCTGAAAAGCGTCTGTGCTGCCGCTCTGCCACAAAGACAGCATCTCCCTTGCCACCGGCACCGAGCTGATGACAAGGCCGGTGAGCACCAGCACCGAGATGATGACCTCCAAAAGGCTGGCAAATTCGGCCACCTGATCCCGCAGGATGTGTTTCAGACGTTCTTCCATGCGATGCAGCTGCGAGCGTTTGTGTGTCATGGCGGGCACCTTCCTTTTCTGTTTTCCGTGTTTTTTGCGCGGCACAGCGGGAGATATGCCGCTTGTATCCAAGTGCTATTATACCAGAAAGAGACGCCGGAAAGCAAGACGTTGGATACAACAAAAACTGTTGCGCCCCGTAAACTTTTGTGCTATACTGTGATGGGAATGAAGTTCTCCCCTGGCATAAGCCTTAACCGCTTTTTTAAGCTGATGACTTCTGCAAGCTGCCCCTTGTGCTTGTAAAGTTTTCAGCTTTTTCTTTTCAGAAGGGCCCGGGGGTGCTTCAGTGTAAACAATAAGGAGGACGTTTCGTATGATCTATTCTGCCGAAGTAGAGCACATGTGTCCTGTCACCAAGGGCGCATACCACGGCCCCGCCCCCATCCCCGAAGAGGGTAAATGGGTCCAGGCCAAGGAGATCAAGGACATTTCCGGTCTCACCCACGGCGTGGGCTGGTGCGCACCCGAGCAGGGCGCCTGCAAGCTCACCCTCAACATCAAGGACGGCGTCATCGAAGAGGCCCTGGTCGAGACCCTGGGCTGCTCTGGTATGACCCACTCCGCCGCCATGGCTTCCGAGATCCTGCCCGGCAAGACCATCCTGGAGGCCCTGAACACCGACCTGGTCTGCGACGCCATCAACGTGGCCATGCGCGAGCTGTTCCTGCAGATCGTCTACGGCCGCAGCCAGACCGCCTTCTCGGAGGGCGGCCTGCCCATCGGCGCCAGCCTGGAGGACCTGGGCAAGGGTATGCGCAGCCAGGTGGGCACCATGTTCGGCACCAAGGCCAAGGGCGCCCGCTATCTGGAGATGGCCGAGGGCTATGTCACCAAGCTGGCCCTGAACGACAACAACGAGATCATCGGCTACCAGTTCCTGAATCTGGGCAAGGTCACCGACGCGCTGAAGAAGGGCGTCCCCGCCGCCGAGGCTGTCGAAAAGGCCATGGGTACTTACGGTCAGTACGCTGATGCCGCCAAGTACATTGACCCCAGAGAGGAATAATAGGGAGGGACGAGAAAAATGGCACTGTTTGAAAGTTATGAGCGCCGGATTGACCGCATCAATTCCGTCCTGCACGAGTACGGCATCGAGTCCATCGAAGAGGCTAAGTCGATTTGTGATGCGGCCGGCATCGACCCCTACAAGACCGTGAAGGAGATCCAGCCCATCGCCTTTGAGAACGCCGGCTGGGCCTACGTCGTGGGCGCCGCCATCGCCATCAAGAAGGGCTGCACCACCGCCCCCGAGGCCGCCGAGGCCATCGGCATCGGCCTGCAGTCCTTCTGCATCCCCGGCTCGGTCGCCGACGACCGCAAGGTCGGCCTGGGCCACGGCAACCTGGCCGCCATGCTGCTGCGGGACGAGACCGAGTGCTTCGCCTTCCTGGCCGGCCACGAGTCCTTCGCCGCCGCCGAGGGCGCCATCGGCATCGTCAAGAACGCCAACAAGGCCCGCACCAAGCCCCTGCGCGTCATCCTGAACGGCCTGGGCAAGGACGCCGCCCAGATCATCTCCCGCATCAACGGCTTCACCTACGTCCAGACCCAGTTCGACTACGCCACCGGCGAGCTGCACATCGTCCGCGAGATCCCCTACTCCAAGGGTGAGCGCGCCGCTGTCCGCTGCTACGGCGCCGACGACGTCCGTGAGGGCGTGGCCATCATGCACCACGAGAAGGTGGACGTGTCCATCACCGGCAACTCCACCAACCCCACCCGCTTCCAGCATCCTGTGGCCGGCACCTACAAGAAGGAGTGTGTCGAGCAGGGCAAGAAGTACTTCTCGGTGGCTTCGGGCGGCGGCACCGGCCGCACCCTGCACCCCGACAACATGGCCGCCGGCCCTGCCTCCTACGGCATGACCGACACCATGGGCCGTATGCACTCGGACGCCCAGTTCGCAGGCTCCAGCTCGGTGCCCGCGCACGTTGAGATGATGGGCTTCCTGGGCATGGGCAACAACCCCATGGTCGGCGCTACCGTTGCGGTGGCCGTCTCGGTGGAAGAGGCCATGAAGAAGAACGCCTGAGTTTTCCGGCGGTTTTCTGACCCATAAGACATAAAAAAGCTCCCCTGCGGCTGGCTTTGCGGCCCGCCGCGGGGGAGCTTTTTGCGTATCGGTTTTTTTACAGTTCCAGCGCCAGCTGCGTCATGGCGTCGAACTCCCGCTCCATCCCCTCCATCAGGGTGAACTGGGTGCGGGCGCGGTCCAGGTTCTGGGCCGGGCGGCTGATCTTGAAGTAGTGGTCGCCCTCCAGGTAGTCGGTCAAAAAGCGGATGCCGCACTCCAGGGTCATCAGTTTGGCCCCCCAGGGCAGGCTGCGGCGCTCGGCCTCGGTCATGGCGCTGCCAGCCGCCGCCAGGTATCCCCGGGCAAACACCTCGTACAGGTGGAGGCTGAAGTGGACCTTGCTCTGGTCGGGCTCGTCCTCCGCGCAGTCGTTGGCGCCAAAGCGGATGGAGTCGCCGAAATCGTAGGCGGACAGCCCCGGCATGACGGTGTCCAGGTCGATGACGCAGATGCCCTTGCCGGTGGCCTGGTCGATCAGGACGTTGTTCAGCTTGGTGTCGTTGTGGGTGACCCGCAGGGGCAGCACCCCGGCGGCCAGCTGGTCCATCAGGACATGGCAGTCGGCCTCCCGTGCGCGGATAAAGGCGATCTCGGGGCCGATCTCCCGGGCGCGGCCCATCACGTCGGCGGCCAGGGCCTTTTCAAAGTTGGCGTAGCGGTTGGGGGTGTCGTGGAAGCGGGCGATGGTCTCGTGCAGGGTGGCGGCGGGGTAGCCGGCCAGCTGGTTCTGGAAGTTGCCGAAGGTCTCGGCGGCGGTGTAGAAATCCCGCTCGTTTTCCACCTTCTGCAGGCAGACCGTCCCCTCCACAAAGAGGTAGGCCCGCCAGGCGCCGCCCTCGCAGTCGGTGTAGTAGGGCTTGCCCTCCCGGGTGGGGACGACGTTCAGGGTCTCCCGGTCTGGGTCGCCGCCGCGGGCCAGGATCTCCCGGCGCAGGTAGCTGGTGACCCCGGTCACGTTCTCCATCAGGCCGGCGGGGTCGGTGAAGGTGTCGGTGTTGATCCGCTGCAGGATCCAGCGCCGGCTGTGGTCCGCAGCCCAGACCGCAAAGGTATCGTTGATGTGGCCTGCGCCGTAGCGCTCGGCCTCGCCGGTGGGCAGGCCAAAGTCGAAGGCGGCGGCGGCCTGGCGGAGCAGTTCCTGGGTGACTGGTTTCATGATGCGATTCCTCCCTTGATTCAGATCGTGGTGGGCTCAGCGCCGTTTGGGCGGGGCGGGGCGCTTGCCCTCCCGCACCTGGCGGCGGTATTCGTTGGGGCTGATGCCTTCCGCCTTGCGGAAGCACTGGGAAAAATAGCTCGGGGACGAAAACCCCAGCAGCTCGCTGACCTGGGCCAGGGTGTGGCTGGTGTTGCCCAGCAGGTATTTGCTCTCCTCGATGCGGCGGCGGCTCAGGTAGGTGATGGGGGAGATGCCGTATTCTTTCTGGAAGGCGTGGGACAGGTAATATTTGTTCAGGTGGGCCATGCCGGCCAGCTTGTCCAGGGTGATGCTCTCCCGGTAGTTGGTGTCGATGTAGCGCTTGATCTCGGCGCACTCCCGGTTCTCGGCCCGGACGGTGGTCTTTTGCAGCTGGAGGGAGAGGGTGCTGGAGCGCACCAGCCAGATCAGCAGCACCTCCAGCAGGTCCTGGCAGACCGTCTCGTAGCCGTCCAGGCTGTGGTCGGCCTCGGCCAGCAGCATGTGCAGCAGGCTGAACAGGCGCTCCCGCTGCTCGCGGCAGTTGAGGATGGCGTAGGGCTCGTCGCTGTTGCCGAACAGCACCTCGATGCCCGAGATGCCCAGCACCACGTATTCCAGGGGGGCGGCGTTCAGGCTGAGCTCGGTGTGCTCCACCTGGGGGTTGACGATGACCAGGTCGTCGGGCTGGACGGGGTACAGCTGCCCCTGGATGAAAAACTGCCCCTCCCCGCTGAGGCAGTAGAACAACTCGGTGCAGGCGTGGGTGTGGGCGGTGCTGTTCCAGTCGCCGCCAAAGCGGCTTTTGCTGATATATAAAAGCCGGAAGCTCTCCCGCGGGGCGGGGGCGTGGCTGATGTCGAAGCGAGCGGTGCTCACGAAAGCGTCTCCTTTCAAAGTATACAACTGACGCGCAATATTTCTAAAACAAAAAGCAAAAGATCATGGGCGGCCTCTGGAGCCGCGGCAAAATCTGGTCTTATTATAGAGAATCCTGCGGCATTTTGCAAGGGCGTTTTTCGGGCAGTTTTCTCAGGAAGATTTTCCAAAATTGTTACTTTTTTGTAAGAATTCGCAATCGTGAGCAATATGTACAAAGCTGTAGGGAAATGACCGGCACTTTGACGGTGGAAAATAGAGGCAAAGCAAGATATCTAAAAAACGAGGCAAGAAAGCGCTTGTGGCGGGCGGCAAAATCCACTATATTGGGTACAGAGAAGGGTGCGGCGCCTGTGCGGCCGCACCGCCCCGAAAGGGCGCATCTCCCAAAGTCTCTGAACGCTGTCCTGTTCGCTGAAAGACGCCGTCTTTGCAGCGCCGTGCCCCGCAGCCGCGGGGGCGGCGGCCACACACACGCCTGCATCCCCGGCTTTTTTCAGCGGACAGTCCGGCGTTGCTGGTATGTTTTGCGGGCCGCGCCTGCGGACAAGAACCTGGGGCGCATCGGGCCCCGCGCTGCCTGCCCTCTGCCCGGAGCGCTCCGGCTGCCCCGCAGCCGGCGGGCCGGGGCGGGCGTCCGCCGGGCTGGCCCGGATGCACCCTACACGTTGTTGGAGGATAGAACTATGAAACGCATTTCTCGTCGCAACTTTATCAAGATCGTCGGTGCAGGCGCAGCGGCCATGGGCCTGGCGGCCTGCGGCGGCGGCTCTTCCAGCTCCACCGCCGCTTCCACCGCAGGCAGCGGTGCATCCTCGGCAGCTTCGTCGGCGGCCCCGGCCCAGACCATCAAGGTGGCGGCCATCGAGACCGCCTACGGCTCCGAGATGTGGCAGCAGGTGGCCGACGCCTTCACCGAGCAGACCGGCATCGCCGTTGAGCTGACCACCGACAAGAACCTGGAGGACGTCATCGGCCCCTCGATGCAGGGCGGCGATTACCCCGACGTCGTCCATCTGGCCACCGGCCGCGAGGCTGCCCTGACCGAGCAGTTCATCAAGGGCAACCTGATCGCCGACATCACCGACGTGCTGAGCATGACCGTGCCCGGCGAGGACGCCGTGGTGGGCGACAAGATCGCCGGCGGCTTTACCGAGACTTCGCTGACCAACCCCTACGGCGACGGCAAGACCTACCTGGCCCCCATGTTCTACAGCCCCTGCGGCCTGTTCTACAACACCGGCTTCCTGGAGGAGAACGGCTGGGAGGTGCCCCAGACCTGGGACGAGATGTGGGCCCTGGGCGACGCTGCCGCCGCCGCCGGCACCTACCTGTTTACGTATCCCACCACCGGCTACTTTGACGCCTTCTTCTATGCCCTGATGTACGTCTGCGGCGGCCCCGAGTTCTTCGACAAGGCCACCCACTACGAGGAGGGCATCTGGGACACCCCCGAGGCCCAGAACTGCTTTGACATCGTGGCCAAGCTGGCGACCTACACCAACCCCATCACCCCGGCCCAGGCCAACGACCAGGACTTCACCCAGAACCAGCAGCTGGTGCTGGACAACAAGGCCCTGTTCATGCCCAACGGCACCTGGATCGTGGGCGAGATGGCCGAAGCGCCCCGCGCCGAGGGCTTTGCGTGGGGCATGACCGCCCTGCCCGCCCTGGAGGCAGGCGGCGACCGCTACAGCTACACCTGGTTCGAGCAGGCATGGATCCCCTCCGGCGCCGAGCACATCGACGCCGCCAAGCAGTTCATCGCCTTCCTGTACAGCGACGTGGCCTGCGAGCTGTTTGCCGCCGCCGGCGCCATCCAGCCGGTGCTGGGCATCGCCGACAGCCTGGAGGGGGACAACAAGCTGTTCTACTCCATCTACGACAACGGCGCCAAGGCGGCCATGGGCAACTTCGCAGCCTTTACCGCGATCCCCGGCGTCGAGGTCCGCACCGCCTTCTTCGATCCGGTCAACTCCCTGGTCTCGGGCAGCATCACCGAGCAGGAGTGGATCGACGGCGTCAAGGCCGCCAGCGACCAGATGCGCGCCAACCTCATCGAGTGATCTTTTCGTCCAAGCCCTGCCCAGCGGGGGCGGTCCAAGCCGCCTCCGCTTTTTTGATTGAAAGGAGCGGTTCCACCTATGAAGAAAAATAAGGGCCGCAGCCGTTTTCTGGTGCTGTGCGTCGCGCCTGCGACCATCCTGTTCTTCCTCTTTATGATCCTGCCCACCCTGAACGTCTTCCGCATGTCGCTGTACGAGCGGGGGGCCTACTCGCCCGAGGAGACCTTTGTGGGGCTGAAAAACTTCCAGCAGCTGATCCGTGACACCCAGTTCATCCGCTCGATGCAGAACATGATCCTGCTGGTGGTGGTGGTCACCCTCATCACCTTTGCCTTTGCGCTGGTCTTTGCCGCCATCCTGACGCGGGAAAAGATCAAGGGCCAGAACTTTTTCCGGGTGGTGTTCTACATCCCCAACATCCTGTCGGTGGTCGTCATCTCGGGCATCTTCTCGGCCATTTACAAGCCCGAAAACGGTATGCTGAACAGCATCATCGGCCTGTTCCGCGACATGACCAACCCCATCCTCTGGAAGGGTGAAAAACTGGTCATTCCCTCCATCATCATCGCCATGGTCTGGCAGGCGGTGGGCTACTACATGGTCATGTACATGGCCTCCATGTCCTCGGTGCCGGCCAGCCTGTACGAGAGCGCCAACCTGGACGGCGCGAGCCGCCTGACCCAGTTCTTCCGGATCACCATCCCCCTGATCTGGACCAACATCCGCACCACCCTGACCTTTTTCATCATTTCCACCATCAACATGGCCTTCCTGTTCGTGACGGCCATGACCAGCGGCGGCCCCAACCATGCGTCGGAGGTGGCCCTGAGCTACATGTACAGCCAGAAGAACGCCGGCCTGTACGGCTACAGCATGGCCATCGGCGTGGCGATCTTCGTGTTCTCCTTTGCGCTGTCCGCCTGCATCAACAAGGCCACCAGCCGCGAGCCGCTGGAATTTTAAAGGAGGGAACGCTGTATGCAGAAAACACAGGAACAAACGTCCTCCCGCTCGGCGGAAAAGCTGTATAAGTTTTTCATCTACCTGGTCCTGGTCCTGCTGGCCGTCACCATCATCGTGCCGGTGGCATGGGTGTTCATGGCGTCCGTCAAGCAGAACTCGGAGTTTTACGGCAACCCCTGGGCCCTGCCCGCCGGCTTTTACTGGCAGAACTTTGTGGACGCCTGGAACGGTGCCAAGATGGGCCAGTACATGCTCAACTCGGTGGCGGTCACGGCCCTGGCCCTGGCGCTGCTGCTGGTCATCGCGCTGCCGGCGGCCTACTGCCTGTCCCGCTTCAAGTTCCGGGGCAGCAAGCTGCTGAACACCCTGTTCATGGCGGGGCTGTTCATCAACGTCAACTACATCGTCGTGCCCATCTTCCTGATGCTGCGGGACGGCGACACCTGGCTGAAGAACCTGACGGGCAGCGGCTTTTTGCTGAACAACCTGGTGGTGCTGGCGGTGGTGTACGCCGCCACGGCCCTGCCGTTCACCATCTACCTGCTGTCGGGCTATTTTGCCACCCTGCCCCACGATTTTGAGGAGGCGGCCTACATCGACGGCGCCAGCTACTTTGCGGCCATGGTGCGGATCATCTTCCCCATGGCAAAGCCCTCCATCATCACCATCATCCTGTTCAACTTCCTCTCGTTCTGGAACGAATACATCATCTCGATGACCCTGATGAGTTCCACCAGCGCCCCCCGCACCCTGCCGGTGGGCCTGCTCAACCTGATGCAGGCCCAGCAGAGCGCCGCCCAGTACGGCACCATGTACGCCGGCCTGGTGCTGGTCATGCTGCCCACCCTGATCCTCTACATCTGTGTGCAGAAGCAGCTGACCCAGGGCATGACGGTCGGCGGCCTCAAGGGCTAAAAGGAGGCAAGAGCTATGCAATTCTGGAAAAATCACCCCGCCCTGCGCATCGTCCTGATGGCCGTGCTGTTTGTCGTGGCCATGGCGCTGGTGGTGGGCGGCTGGCAGATGACGGGCGAACTGGCCGGTCTTGGCATCATGGTGGTGGGGGTGTTCCTGCTGCTGGTGGTGCTGGCGATCTACAACGAGCCATACAGAGATAAATGATTGCAAGGAGTAAATGTATGAAGGATACCCACAAAAAAGGGCGCGTCACCATCCCCACCGATCTGGACGTGGTGCCCGAAACCCTGCAGATCCTGGAGAAGTGGGGGGCCGACGCCATCCGCGACTGCGACGGCACCGAGTTCCCCGCCCAGCTGCAGGACACCGGCGCCAAGATCTATTCCACCTACTACACCACCCGCAAGGACAACGCCTGGGCCAAAGCCAACCCCGACGAGATCCAGCAGTGCTACATCATGACCGGCTTCTACACTGCCCGGGGGGACACGGTCACCATCCCCCTGATGCAGGGCATCAGCCCCGAGCTGATGCAGGTGAACACCCGGGACGACATCGCCCGCTGGTGGGAGGTGGTGGACCGCACCACCGGCCAGCCGGTGCCTCCCGCCCGGTGGAGCTATGCCGGCGGCAGCGTCACCGTCCAGGCCGAACCCTTCCATGAGTACACCGTCAGCTTCCTGGCCTACCTGATCTGGGACCCCGTCCATATGTACAACGCCACCACCAACGGCTGGACCAACTTTGAGCACCAGATCACCTTCGACGTCCGCCAGCCCAAGACCCACCGGTATACCATGGAGCGGCTGCGCCGGTTCATTGCGGAGCACCCCTACGTCAACGTCATCCGGTACACCACCTTTTTCCATCAGTTCACCCTGATCTTTGACGAACTCAAGCGGGAGAAGTATGTGGACTGGTACGGCTATTCGGCCTCGGTCAGCCCCTACATCCTGGAGCAGTTTGAAAAAGAGGCGGGCTATCCCTTCCGTCCCGAATACATCATCGACCAGGGTTACTACAACAACCAGTACCGGGTGCCCAGCAGGGAGTACCGGGACTTCATGGCGTTCCAGCGCCGCGAGGTGGCCAAGCTGGCCAAAGAGATGGTGGACATCACCCACGAATGCGGCTGCGAGGCCATGATGTTCCTGGGGGACCACTGGATCGGCACCGAACCCTTTATGCCGGAGTTTAAGACCATCGGGCTGGATGCGGTGGTGGGCAGCGTGGGCAACGGCAGCACCCTGCGGCTGATCTCGGACATCCCCGGGGTCAAGTACACCGAAGGGCGGTTTTTGCCCTACTTCTTCCCCGACACCTTCCACGAAGGGGGCGACCCGGTGCGGGAGGCCAAGGAGAACTGGGTCACCGCCCGGCGGGCCATCCTGCGCAAACCCATCGACCGCATCGGCTACGGCGGCTATTTGAAGCTGGCCCTCCAGTTCCCCGACTTCATCGACTATGTGGAGAGCGTCTGCAACGAGTTCCGGGAGCTGTACGACAACATCAAGGGCACCACCCCCTACTGCGTCAAGCGGGTGGCGGTGCTCAACTGCTGGGGCAAGATCCGCTCCTGGGGCTGCCACATGGTCCACCACGCCCTGTACCAGAAGCAGAACTACAGCTACGCCGGCGTCATCGAGGCGCTGAGCGGCGCCCCCTTCGACGTGCAGTTCCTCAGCTTTGAGGATGTCAAAAACGATCCCCATGTTTTGGATGACATCGACGTGCTCATCAACGTGGGCGACGCCGACACCGCCCACACCGGCGGCGTCTGGTGGGAGGACCCGGAGGTCTCCTCCGCCATCCGGCGCTTCGTCTGGAACGGCGGCGGCCTGATCGGCGTGGGCGAGCCCGGCGGCCACCAGTACCAGGGCCGCTTCCTCCAGCTGGCCGGCGTGCTGGGTGTGGAAAAGGAGACCGGCTTCACCCTCAACTACGACAAGTACAACTGGGAGGAGCACCGGGACCACTTCATCCTGGCCGACTGCCCGGACCACGACATGGATTTCGGGGAGGGCAAAAAGAGCATCTACGCCCTGGAAGGGACCGACATCCTGATCCAGCGGGACAAGGAAGTCCAGCTGGCGGCCCATGCCTACGGCGAAGGCCGGGGCGTCTACATCAGCGGACTGCCCTACAGCTTTGCCAACAGCCGCGTGCTCTACCGGGCCATTCTGTGGGCCGCCCACAGCGAGGAGGAGCTGCACACCTGGTTCAGCTCCAACTACAACGTGGAAGTGCACGCCTATGTGAAGAACGGCAAGTACTGCGTGGTGAACAACACCTACGAGCCCCAGGACACCACCGTCTACACCACCGGCGGCGCCAGCTTTGCGCTGCATCTGGAGGCCAACGAGATCCGCTGGTACGAGATCGGCTGAGCGATGGGCCATGAGGGGCCGCGGCTTGGCGATGCAGGGCTGCGGCGCCCCTTGGGCACACCATGAAATTTCTGCCGAAACCAGGAAATCCTATTGACAATCCAACGCAGAAAGGTTAAACTATAAAAAAACAAGGCGCAGGGCCGCAGGCCCTCCCTTTATCTTTGGCAAACCTGTAGAAATACAGGGACGCAAAGCATGAAGCCTGACGCGGCCGCGAGCCGCAAGGTGGTTCGGTTGCAATGATTTTGCTCATAAGAGCGGCATTGCAGCCGATTTTTTATACAGGATCCTGTGATGTACTTCAGGCAAGGATTGGAGGATTGCGGCCGCGATGTTTTGTGTTCAGCTTGCAGGAATTGTGATAGAGATTGATAACCGGTATGAACATGTACATCGGATATGCAAAGATTATATAGTGGAAGGTAAGGAGCCTTCTTTCACAGTTCATGTGACGGAAGAGGAAATCCTTGCCGAACAAAACGGAGACACATTTTTTTCAAAGGGATTCTATGAAGGAGAATGCCTTTACTGCAAAATGTGCGCCGGATTGGCTCAGTATGGCGGCTTTTTGATGCATGGGGCTGTTGTGGCTGTAGATGGAGAGGCTTATGTCTTCACTGCACCCAGCGGAACGGGAAAGACCACCCATATGCGGCTTTGGCTGGATCGGTTTGGTGACAGGGCAGAAGTGGTCAATGGCGACAAGCCGATTCTCCGATTTATCGGGGATACGTTGTATGCCTGCGGGACGCCTTGGCAGGGCGAGGAAAATTATGGCAATCCTATCATGCGGCCGGTGCGGGCTGTGTGTTTTCTTGAGCAAGCGAAGGAAAACTGTATCCGGCGTTTGAATACGCACGATATAAGCGATCGTATCTTTAGGCAGGTGTGGATGCCAAAAGATCAAAGGAGCTTTGACTTTTTTTGGCCGCTGCTGGACCGGTTTGTGACGACAACAGACTTTTACTTGTTAAGATGCAACCGCGATCCGGAGGCCGCTCGGCTTTCTTATGAAACAATGAGGAGAAGATGATGATGCTGAAAGTAAAAAAGGGATTTCTGCTGCGCCGTTTGGGCGATGAATTTATGGTGGTCGCCATCGGCGAGGCGAGCAAAAGCTTCAACGGGATGATCCGGCTGAACGATACCGGCGCCTTTTACTGGAAAGAGCTCGAGAAGGGATCCTCAGAGGACGACCTGACCGCCAAAACGCTGGAACGTTACGAAGGCGTGGACCAGGAGACCGCCCGCCGGGATGTGCGGGAATTTTTGCAGAGCATCGAGGTGGCGTTGGAACATGCAGCATCGAACGATTGAGGAAGAACTGGCCCTGACCGGCCGCGCCCTGTCCTGGACGGTGGGGGTCAGCATGGAACCGCTGCTCCACAATCGCAGGAGCACGGTGGTGATCGAGCCCCCGCACGGCCCCCTCAAGCAGGGAGACGTGGCCCTGTACCGGAACGCCCGCAACGATTATGTGCTCCACCGGGTCATCGGGACGGCGGCGGAAGGGTATGTGATCCGCGGCGACAACTGTTACTGGAAAGAGACGGTGCCGCTGGACAAGATCGTCGGGGTCATGGCGGGCTACTACGCCGACGAAGGGGAGCAGTACACCCCCTGCGGCAGCCCCGCCGACCTGCAGTACCGCCGGACGCTGCCTCTGCGCTTTGCCTGGGTCTGGCTGCACGCCCTGCCGGGGCGCGCCAGACGGAAGCTGGGGTATGCGATTCGGTGGCGTTTGCGAAGACTGTAAAACGATGGCCGGTTGATCCTACGCAATAAAAACAGATTTCTGGGAGGAGTCATTTCCATGATGGAGAAACAAGAGTATCACAAGGCAGTTGCCGATATGGTCCAGTTTTTCAACGATGATGTCATTAAAACAAGCGGTGACTGCAGAACCCCTGGCTGGTCACGGGGGAACGGCTGCACGACTACCAGCGGCGATTGCTCGGGCCAGTCCTGGAAGGATTGATGGAGAATCTGAAAAAGGGCAGCCTGCGAGACAAAAGACGCGAGGGAAGAAACGCTTGCATCGTTTGTATCGGCGGATGCTCGCATCTTGTTCGGGGCGATGGCCGGCAAATCCGGAACACTTTGCTGACAGGTCATATTTCAACCGTGTTACAAGGAATCAATTGCATGACAGCATTTGTTTCTTGTATAGAAATTCTTGGCACAACATACAATCATTGAAAGGAGAAAGGCAGAATGAATCCTAGCAAGGAAAAGTATGCAAAGGCTGTTGCGGAAGTGACAGTCTTTAATGAACGTGATGTAGTCGGGACAATTCTGGATGACGACCGTTATCCTGAGGGCGGCGGCCTGAACAGCGGCACCAGCAGAGTGACCTGCTATGGCAACGTTTTCTAAAAACCTTGGAAAACTGGGGAATACGGATAAGAAACCCTGACATCCGGATGCAGAATGTGGGATATTCCAGCATATTTGTAAACCCCTGAAAAAAGGGTGGGCAGAGGCTCCTTGCACCTGCCTGCCCTCTTTTATGCTCAATTGGTAAAGAGGAGAAAGAGAATGTTCTACCGGCTGAAATCGAATTACATATTGAGGGGCTGGAATGGCATGCCATGGGTGCTTGTAAGACGTCCTGAAAATGCGATCAAGAATCTGTCCCAGGAACAATTTCAAGTTTTACTTCTCTGCGATGGAGAAACGGAATTGCCCGGCGGCCTGCTGAATGATTCATTGAACGAAACATTGCGGGAGTGCGAATCAGAAGGCTGGGTCGGACCTTGTGAAAAATCTGTGCCGATGGACGATGACCAATACTATAGGTATTACAGCAACCGGTATGTCAAAATGGTATTCTGGTCTGTAACCGGCCGGTGCAATTATCGCTGCCGTCATTGTTATGTAGACGGCCCGGATGGAAAGCTGGGTGAAATGTCCACGGAACAGGCCATGGATCTGATCGACCAGATGGCGGGCTGTGGCGTCCTGCGGGTGGATCTGACCGGCGGAGAATTGTTTGTGCGAAAAGACCTATGGCAGTTGATTGACCGGATTTTATCCTATAAGATGACGATTGGCCAGATCTATACCAATGGGTGGCTGGTCAATGAAGAACTGATTGAGCAGTTTGAATTACGGGGCATTAAGCCGAATGTGCAGATCAGTTTTGATGGCGTAGGCTGGCACGATTGGATGCGCGGCGTTTCCGGTGCGGAAAAAGCTGCTTTGCGGGCGTTTCGCCTGTTGCATGAGCACGGTTTCAAGACCAATGCGGCCATGTGCATCCACCGCGGCAACTTGCATACTTTGCCGCAGACGGTGGAAGCCTTGAAGGCAGTTGGCGTGGACGACCTAAAAGTGTCCACCGTGGATATGACAGATCTCTGGCGCTGCAACAGCCAGGGTAATGAAATGACCCGTGAAGAGTATACAAGGGCCATGCTCCCATACATTGATTGGTACTATAAAGCCGGCCGGCCGATCAAACGGCTGGAGTTTGGCGGCGTTGTAGAACTTCGCTCGGATGGCCCGGCGGAACTAAAAGTGCGGCACTATGATGGAACTGAAAAGTGCCTGGATTGTTATCTTTGCGGAATTACTCGCTGGGCCTGCTATATTACGCCGGAGGGCCGGCTGCTGCCCTGTATGCCTATGGCGTCCAGTCCGGAGCAAAACCGTTTTCCGCTGGTGCAGGATATTGGGCTGAAACAGGGATTGAGCGGCGGCTATTATATGCGGTTTGTCAACGGACGAATCCGGGACTTGTTGGCTGCTAATCCTGAATGCAGTGCCTGTGCCTATCGCTATAAGTGCGGCGGCGGCTGCCGGGCAACGGCTCTTCTGCAGGGAAATCACGACCTGATGGGCTGCGACCGGGAGATGTGCGCTTTTTGGAAAAATGGCTATGAGGAACGGATCCTTCAAGCCATCCAAGAAGCCGAAGCCAAATACGGCGTTTCTACCGGCGCATGAGCGGGCAAGCAAAGAGCGCGCAGGAACATCAGAATACCCTGCGCTGGCTGGGACAGGTAGCCGGCCGGTACAAGCTGGCAGTGGTGGGCATCGCCCTGCTGGACATGGTGCTGGGAGCCAGCAGCGTGGTGTATGCTCTGCTGTTCGGCAATCTGGTGGACTGGGCTGCGGCGAGGCAGATGGAGCCCTTTTTGGGGGCGGCGGCCGCTCTGGCGGCCATGACCCTGGGGCAAATGCTCCTGAATGCGGCGGACAGCCTGGTCTCCGAGTGGGCGCGGGCCTCGCTGGAAAACCGCTTCAAGCAGAGGCTGTTCGCCTGCCTGCTGCACAAGGATTACGCCACCGTTACGGCGCGCCACTCGGGGGACTGGGTGTCGCGGCTGACCTCGGATACGGCGGTGGTGGCCGGGAATATGGTGGACCTGCTGCCCCGGCTGGCCGGCCTGCTGGCCCGGTTGAGCGGAGCGCTGGCGGCTCTGTTTCTCTTGGAGCCGACGTTCGTCTACATTCTGGTGCCGGCGGGCTGCGTCGTGCTGGTGCTGACGGTTTCCCTGCGGAAGATCCTCAAGCGGATGCACAAGCGCATCCAGGAGGCAGGGGCGGCGGTGCTGGCCTTTGTCCAGGAGCGGCTGGAAAGCATGATGATCGTCCGGGTCTTTTCGATGGAGGACGAGACCTGCGCCGAGGCCGCCGCCAGAATGGAGCGGCACAAAGCCGCCCGCCTGAAGCGGAACCGCTTTTCCAACCTGTTCAATTTTGGCTTTTGGGGGCTGGCCGAAGGAGGCTACCTCCTGGCGGCGCTCTACTGCGGTTATGGCATCCTGCAGGGGACGGTGTCTTACGGCACCTTTACCGCCGTTTTGCAGCTGGTGGGGCAGGTGCAGTCTCCGATGGCGGGCATTACAGGGGTGGTGCCCCAGTATTACGCCATGATCGCCAGCGCTGAGCGCCTGATGGAGGCCGAGGCATATCCCGATGACGGGGATGCCAGCCGGCTGCCGGCCGGAGAGATCGCCCGGTATTACCGGGAGGAGTTTTGCAGCCTGGGTATCCGGGACGCCAGCTTCTCCTACAAGGTGCAGGAGGGCGCCGGCCGGACTGCGGAACGGCTGGCGGTCATCGACCATCTGGACCTGGAGATCCGAAAAGGGGAGTACGTGGCCTTTACCGGCCATTCCGGCTGCGGGAAAAGCACTCTGCTCAAACTGCTGATGTGTCTTTACCCACTGGATGCCGGCGAGCGTTATATACAGGGTGTTCACGGCAAGACTCCCCTGACCTCCGCCTGGCGGGGCCTGTTTGCCTATGTGCCCCAGGGCAACCAGCTGATGAGCGGGACCATCCGGGAGATCGTGGCCTTTGGCGACCCGGGCGCCATGGCGCAGGAGGAACGGCTGGCCCGGGCGCTGGACATCGCCTGCGCCGGCGAGTTCGTGTCCGGACTGGAACAGGGTCTGGACACCTGCCTGGGCGAGCGGGGCTGCGGCCTGTCGGAAGGGCAGATGCAGCGGATCGCCATCGCCCGGGCGGTCTTTTCGGACCGGCCGGTCCTGATCCTGGACGAGTGCACCAGCTCCCTGGACGAGGAGACCGAGCGCCGGCTGCTGGCCAATCTCCGGCAGATGACCGACAAGACGGTGCTGATCATCACCCACCGGCCCGCGGCGCTGGAGATCTGCGACCGGCGGATCGAGATGGCGAATGAATAAAATCCTGCGTTTTTACATTTTTGCTGTATACAGAAGATTTTATTCCACCATCTGCCCAATTTTGCTTGACAAAAAAGGGCCGCTATTATAAAATATCTCTAGATAAAGTTCCTAAGTGAATACAGTTAAGGGCAAACCTGCAGAAATGCAGGGACGCAAAGCTGGAAGTCTGACGTGGAGCGCCTGTCACAGGCTGCAAGACAAGATAGTTCGGCCGCAGTTATATGTAGGGTATAATTGCGGCCGTTTTTCTTTTTCTTGGGGCATGGACAGCCGGTCCCCGTCCACATATACAAAGGGTATTTCAGGAGGTGGAGTGAGTCGTGAGACGGCTTCCTTATCTTTTTATCGTGGTATATCTCATAGCGGCCGGCATGCTGGCGGCCTATTCGCCCGACCGGCTGTCCCTGGTGATCGTCGGCTGTATGGGCGTCATCGCGCTGGCCAGCGGGTTCTATTGCCTGGCTCCGGTGATCTCGTTCACCAACGGCCTGCGCAACGGCCAGAACAGCATCAAGCGGGCCATGAACGCGGAGGGCGGCACCGCCTGGATGATGGCCCTCCAGATGGACCGCTTCTTTGAGCAGAAAACGCTGGACCAGCTGTTCCAGGAGTACCGGGAAAAGGTGCGCCAGCAGCGGGAAAACGGCCTGCTCATCAGCGACATTGACGACACCGTCAACGAGGACATCCTGGGCCTGTACAGCTGGCAGAGCGTGGCGGCCCAGATCCCCGGCACCATGACCGGCCTGGGCATCCTGGGCACCTTCCTGGGCCTGCTGATGGGCCTGCGGGGGATCAACTTCATGACGGTGGAAGCCGCGCTTGCCAGCGTCGAGACCATCCTGGCCGGCATCAACACCGCGTTTTACACGTCCATCGCCGGCCTGATCCTGTCCGTCTTTTTCAATGTGGTCAACAACATCCTGCGCAACATCATGAGCCGGGAGGTGGACCTCTTCCTGGAAGAGTTCCACCGGACCATCATCCCCACCACCGAAGAGCAGAGCCGCTACAGCGACCGCCGGGAAAACCGGCAGATCGTCGAGCTGCTGGAGCGCCTGCCCAAAAAGGGCACCATGCCTCTGGTGGGCAGCGGCAGCACCTCCGGCAACGAGCAGATCCTGATGCCCCAGATCCTGGACGGCCTGAAAAAGAACGAATTTGTCTTTTTCCTCCAGCCCCGGTATGAGCTGAACACCCGCAAGGTGATCGGCGCCGAGGCTCTGGTCCGCTGGAACCACCCCACTCTGGGGGTCATTTCCCCGGCGGTCTTTATCCCGGTGCTGGAAAGCAACGGCTACATCACCAAGCTGGACCAGTACATCTGGGAAAAGGTCTGCCAGCTGATCCGCCAGTGGGTGGACCAGGGCATCCGCCCGGTGCCCATCTCGGTCAACGTCACCAAGACGGATGTCCTGGCGATGGACGTGGCCGACTTCTTCAAGGATATGCTGAAAAAGTACCGCATCCCGCCCAAGCACCTGGAGATCGACGTCAGCGGCAGCGCCTATCTGGAAGCCTACGGCGTCCTGAAGGACGCGGTGGCCCGGCTGCAGCAGGCCGGCTTCCGGGTGATCCTGGACGGCTTTGACGGGGATTACATCAAGCTGAGCTCGGCCGGCGAGATCGGCATCGACCAGCTGAAACTCAACCTCCGCAGCGAAAATCTGGAAGATAAGCTGGAGGTCCTGCCCGCCGTCTTTAACCAGGCCCGGACCCTCCGGCTGAACCTGCTGGCCGAGGGCATCGAGAGCATGGAGCAGCTGACCATGCTGCGCAAGTGCGGCTGCACCGAGGGCCAGGGCTACTTCTTCTCCCGTCCGCTGTCGGTGGCCGAGTTTGAGAAGAACCTGAAAGTGGGGCAGAACGGATGAAAAAGAACCGACAGCCCGCCTCAAAATTCAATTTCTGGCAGCCCGCCACCGATATGATGAGCGGTCTGGTCTTTGTCCTGATCCTTGTCATCGCGCTGCTGTGCCTGTACATTCTCCACGACTACACCGGCTATGAAGAATACCCCGCGTCCAGCTATTACGAGGACGACTGGGATGGCTGGGATGACGAGTGGGGCGGCGGCTGGGGAGGCTGGGGCGGCGGTGGTGGTGACGGCGATTACGACGAGGAATACATCCCCACCGCGGGCGGCGGCGGGATGTACCCCGACGAGGGCGTCAAGTCGGCCGTCTATGTGGAGCTGGTGGACGATGAGACCGACCGGCCCATCCCCGAAGCCGGCATCCGCTTCGAGCTCTACCGCACCGACAACACCACCCTGCAGGAGGGCTCGCTCCAGCAGCTGAACACCTATTACCCCGAAAAGATCACCTACCGGGAGTACGCCACCCGGGAGGACGGCACCTTCTACCTGCCGGAAAAGGTCTGGCACGGGAATTATTATTTCCACGAGCTGAATGCTCCGGAAGGCTATGACGCCGCGCCGGACACCTATTTTGACATCACCCAGCTCTACGACTGGCCTGATCCCTATGTGGTCCAGATCCGCCTGTCCCCCTGCAAGAACATCATCCGCATCCAGATGAGCGATGCGGATACAGCCCTGCCGGTGGGCGGCGGCACCTTCCGGGTGGTGGCAGCTGAGGACATCGCCACTCTGGACGGCACCGTCCGCTACACCGCCGGCCAGGTGGTGGATACCATCGAGTGCGACGAAGAGGGCTACGGCGAGAGCCAGGAGCTCTATCTGGGCACATACACCGTCCAGCAGGCGACAAGCCCCGACTACTACGCCACCATGGAAGAGGACCTGACGGTGGAAGTGGAGCGCAAGACCGGCGCTCTGCCCCCGGTCCACGAGGTCGAGGTGGAAAAGACCCAGCTGGTGGTGCAGGTCTCGGATGAGCTGTACGACAGCCAGAAGCTGGCGGGTGCCGTCCTGATGGTGACCGACGACCGCTCCGGCCGGACCCGCCGCCTGGTCACCGACGAGACGGGCACCGCTGTCCTGACCGACCTGCAGAAGAACACCACCTACCACATCCAGCAGACCCAGACCGTGGGCGACTACCGGATGGGCGACGGTGCATACGATGTCATCGTCAGTGCGGACGGCCGGATCGGCGGCCTGAGCACCGGCCAGCTGGCGATCACCAACCGGCTGCTGCGGGTGTCCATCCATGTGCAGGACGCCATCCTGGGCACCGAGAGCCTGAACGAGCCGGTGACCCTGTACAACGGCCAGGATCAGGTCGTCCTGTCCTGGACCACCAACGGCCAGAGCGTGGAGATGACCGACCTGCCCGAAGGCAGCTACTACATCGTCCGCGGCGAGGACACCGAGAACCCCTACCGCTTCGAGGTGACGGATACGGCACAGGTCCAGACCTGGAGCATCTCGCTCTTCACCTTCCGCAGTGCGGTGGCCCTGGCCGTCGCGGCCCTGCTGACCGTGGGCGCCATCTGCCTGATCGTGTGGCTGGTGCGGCTGATCTCCCGCCGCCGCAAGGAGCGCAGGGAAGCGGCCTCCGCCGGTACAAATGAGCAATAAAGCAACAGTAAGAGGTATCAGATATGAGTGATGAAGGAATTCGTATAGGGGATTTGCTTCTGACCATAGCAAGGCGGTGGAAAACACTGGTCGTTCTGACATTGCTTGGCTGTGGATTGGGTCTGGTCCTGAACAGTATCTCCTTTGTTCAAGGCAGCTACACCAGTTATGCGGTCACGACCTCCATCGCCATTGTTCCGCGTGTCTCGACGGGAGGTTTTGCCGGCGGGTCGGACCATTTGACCTCAGATGACTTTCAGCTGGCGGAGGATATGGCCGATTCGGTTTCCTATGTGATATACAGCGACCGCGTGCTGGAACAAGCCATTGAGCAGGCGCGCCTGATCTCGGTAGAACCGGAAGAAGTGGCACGGAATCTTGGCATCAGCCGGTACAATGAGACGCAGATCCTGGAGCTTACCCTCTGGTGGATGAATGCGGAGTCTGGCGTGGAACTGATGAACGCCATTTTGGACGTTGCAGTAGAAGTATTGCCTGAAACGCTGATGATCGGCTCGGTGGCTGTGATCAATCCGCCTACAGCGGAGTTTACGCCGGCCAGCAACAGTTATACAGGTATTTGGATCCTGACCAGTCTGGTGGGTTTTGTGATCGGTCTGGGCCTGATTATCTTTGAATTCACCATGCATCCGACTTTGTTGAATCCCAAAAGTGTCGAAGAAGACCTGGGGCTGGAGATGCTGGGGATCGTTCCGCAGGACCATGCTTATTTCCAGCGGAAAGGGGAGCTGCTCAGCCGGGAATCTGCTGTAGATTCGACGGTGGAACAGAGCTTTGCTTCAGCGGCCTACATCCTCTGCAACCGGCTGGGAAGCAGCAAAAAGAAGAGCCATTGTGTCTATGTTACCTCAGCGGAAGAGCGGGAAGGTAAGAGCACCGTGGCGGCCAATCTGGCCATCCAGATGTCCGATCTGGAGAAAAAAGTCCTTTTGATCGACCTGAACCTGAACAATCCCAGCTTGGGCGGAATGTTTTTACAGAACGTCGATTACAGCCGTACCCTGAACGCCCTCTATAAGGGCGAGGCGACGGTACAGGATACCGTCGTCTCCCTGACGGGGTATTTGGACCTGCTGCCTACGGTTTTGGAGCGCAATGCCATCAATCTGGACAGTGTTTTGTTTGACTTTATTCAGCAGCTGTCCCAGAACTACGACTATATCATTATAGATGGCCCTGCGATCGAGCAGTCGTCGGATGTATTGCGTTTGAACCAGGTGGCGCAGGCGGTGCTGCTTGTCATTCGATATGACACTACTCCGCTGCCGGTGATCCAGGATACGATCGACCAGTTGGATAAGTCTGGCATTCGGATTCTGGGGTGCATCGTCAATGCCTCCAGGACCATGCACGGCTTCCGCTCCTGGCGTGACCGACCGTCGGATCTGGCTGCCAAATCCATGCGGGATGCGGCCGAGGTTGACGACCTGCTTTTGGTGCCCGCTGCCGGGAACGGCAATGAAGGTGATTTGGGCAATCCAGCCGGAGCACCGGACATTCTGGATGAGCTGACCAAGGATCCCCTTCAGAAGGAGACCTTGTCGGACGACGAGGCTATGGACGCTCTGATCCGGATGGGTGCGGACAACAGCTGGACCCAGAAGCCCGAGACGCCTCCCAGCCAGCCGGAAACGCCGGAAAAACCGGTAGCGCCGGCAGAAAGCGCCCCGGAGAAGACGAAAGCTCCGGATGGCCCGAAGAGCCCGGATGACAAGCCGGTGGTTATGACGTCTACCGTCCCGGCCAGGCCGATGCGGGAGACTCCGGTGCAGGCCGCGCCGAAGGCCACTGCCCCAGAGACGCAGCCTGAACAGGACGGCGCAAGAAAAGGCTTCTTCTTTGGACGGAGCAAGAACTATAAACCCAAGCATTGATGAAAACCGCGCCGCGCCGTCCTTCTGCAGGCCAAGCAGAGGGGTGGCGCGATGCGGTATATGGGGTAAAACGATGCGTGAAAACAAAGAAACAGAGATGCTTTTGCGGCTGATGCGGGCGGCTCTGCATCGGAATTTTGAGACGCCGATCCCTTGGGAGACCGGCTGCGACGCTGAAAAGCTGGATGCCCTGATCCGGCGGCAGAGCCTGGTGACGATGGTCTACCCGGTCATTGCCCGGCAGAGTGGGGACGGATGGGAGTCCCTGAGGGAGGGGATGAAGGACTTTTTTGCACGGGAGACCCATCGGAACATCACTCAGGAATATGAGATCGAATGGCTGCTCGACGAGATGGAGGCATCTGGCATCGACTGTCTGCCCATGAAGGGCTGGGTGATACGCAACGATTACCCTGACCCGCTGATGCGAAGCATGACCGATTTCGATGTCTTGATCCGCGATTTAAACAGCCGCCGGATGAAAGACTGGATGGAAGCCAGAGGGTATAAACCAGACCATATTGAGCAGCCGGTACAGGATTGCTATTGGAAAAAACCCTATATGTATGTGGAACTCCACCGCAGAATGACCAACAAAGGCCATATGCTGCCGGACGAGATCAAGCTGGTAAGCCAAAAAGAACAGACGCTGTGGAAGAGCGCAAAACGTTTGAAGGGCAAACAGCATATATACCAGATCAGTGATGAAGATGTTTACATTCATTATATGATCCATTTTTATAAGCATTTTACGACTTCAGGGGCAGGCATAAGGTTTCTGGCTGATAACTATGTATTTTTGAAAGAAAAAGGCGCTGCGCTGGACAGGAACAGCCTAAAAAAACAGTTGGATGGATTGCATTTGTCCGGGTTTGCCAAGCAAATGGAACAAGCAGCGAAAGCCTGTTTTGGGACCGGTCAGCCACTGGATGAAAGAGAGGCCTTGATTGTAGATTATCTGACGAGCACGGGCATTCATGGAAACCAGGAAACGATGGAGATGATGTCTGGATTTGTCAGAGGCGGTGATTCTTTCAAACAAAATAAGGTGCTGGCTATTTGGAGGCAGTGCTTCCCCTCGATTTGGTATATGAGGGAACAATATCCCAAGCTGGATTCACATCCACAGCTTTTACCATTCTATTGGGGAAAACGTTTGTGCAGGGTATTGATAAAAGAAAGGTTTAAAATAGCCGGAAGTGGGCTGCTTTCCAAGGGACCGGATGAGGAGACAAGCAAAGAAATCGAGAGGCTTTATCGGGCGGCAGGGATTTTTGAATCATGATGAGGATGGAGCGCTGAAAAGAAAATTTCTGTGGTGTGGAGGAATAAAATGTCAAAACTTCAGCATAATGTGTGGCTGCGGAGCGTAAAACTGTTGGCTGTTTTGTGTATGACACTGCCCTTTGCGGCTTGCTGGTATGGGTACTATACGTTTCATGTCGCAATGCCACTTGGATGGAGTGGAAAGTTGGTTGTTGTGCTGCTGTATGCGGCCCTGTATATAGCACTGGGAAATGTATACGAAGCATTTCAGATTTCATCGCAAAAAATAGCATCAATCGTTTTCAGCCAAATGCTGGCGGCTATGATTGCAGACGGTTTGATCTATCTTCTCATTTGCCTGCTGGCAAAAAGATTTTGCAGCCTTATACCAGGAATTGCCGCCATAGCAGGGCAGTTGGTGGTGTCGGCTTTATGGGCTTTTTGTGCACAGAAATGGTACTATAAAACTTTTCCGCCACTGGCAACGGCAATCGTTTATGATATGCGGCCAGGGATCGAGGAGATGATCCGCGAAGACAATTTAGAGAAAAAATATAACGTCAAAATAACGCTTGATATCCAGAAATGCCTGAAAAATATGGAAGTCCTGCGGCAGATGGATGTGGTATTTCTAGGTGGTATTCACAGCCACGAGCGCAATAAGATTTTAAAATACTGTGTGGAACATGATATTGATGTTTTTGTGCTGCCTCGTGTAGGTGACCTTATGATGGACGCAGCTCGTCCGACCCATATGTTTCATTTATCGGTGCTAAAAGTGGGTCGTTCCATGGCAAGTCCGGAGTATCTGTTTATTAAGCGAGCGATGGATATTGTTTTATCTTTGATAGCACTGCTGATCACCAGTCCGCTTTTTTTGGTGATATCGGCTGCTATCAAAGCAACAGACGGAGGACCGGTATTTTATAAACAATGCCGCTTGACAAAAGATGGGAGAAGGTTTGATATTATCAAATTTCGCAGTATGAAAGTCGATGCGGAAAAGGATGGCGTTGCAAGACTTTCGACGGGGGAAACAGATGATCGTATCACACCGGTCGGCCGTGTGATTCGTAAATTTCGCTTGGATGAACTGCCGCAGCTGATCAATATTTTAAAAGGCGATTTGTCCATTTGCGGACCGCGTCCCGAGCGCCCCGAAATTGCGGCACAGTACTGCGAAACGCTGCCCGAATTTGCCCTGCGGCTGCAGGTAAAAGCCGGATTGACCGGCTATGCGCAAGTATACGGGAAATATAATACCTCTCCTTACGATAAACTTCAGATGGACCTGATGTATATCGCCCACCAGGGAATTCTGGAGGATTTGAAACTGATGCTGGCAACAGTAAAAGTTTTATTTATTCCAGAAAGTACAGAGGGTATAACAGAAGGAGAGACGACCGCTATGGGACAGGACTACCCAAAAGACGGTACAATGGTTTAGACAGGATTGGGTTTGTGTGGAGGGGTGGCTGAGTGAAAAAAATATTGCTGGTAACATTTTCGGATAATGCGGATCATCAGGATACATTGTTTGGAATCTATGAAGAACTGATAAGAAATGCAAACTGGGATCCCTATCTTGTAGCTATACAGGAACCGAAAGTCCCTTTGCAGAGGTCAAAACATACTTGGCTGGTGGATTGCCCAAAACGACCTGGGATCACAAAAAAGACATTTGATTTTCGGACGCTGTTTTCTTTGGTTCGCCGTATTCAAAGTAATCATTTTGACATCATTTATTTTGAAAGTTTGCATACATGGAACCTTCCCATCATGCTAACAGCAGGCAAAGCCAAAACTTACCAGGTGATTCACGAAGTGATTCCGCATGAAGGAGATCGTCAGGTCACGATGGTGGACTTGATGAATCGAGTTGTTTGTAGGCTGGCGGATTACATTGTTTTAAGAAATCAAACATTCATCTCAAGTTTGATCGAAAGATATAGGGTCAAAGCTGATAGAGTAAAATACTTGGAGTTGTGGCGGCGCTATCCAAACTATACACCTCCAAGCCATACAAAACGGGCGCTTTTTTTCGGAAGGATCAATCCGTATAAGGGTGTAAACAATTTGCTGGAAATAGTCCGCTTGTGCCCTGAAATCTGCTTTGACGTTGTTGGACGCACAGAAGAACATGCACAAATGGAAATCGAACAGCTTGCTCGGGAACCCAATGTATATTTAAATACCGAATATGTAAGCGATAAGGCGATGAAAGATGCGTTTACAAATTGTAGTTGGGTGATCGTCCCGTACAACTCTGCATCACAGTCTGGAATTATCATAGATGCCTATAAATATGCCCGTCCAGTCATTGCATTTGCTGTTGGAGCCATACCAGAGCAGGTGGATGATGGAAAAAGCGGCTATTTGATAGAACCTGGAAATAATAAAATGTTCGCTGATAAATTGCAAAAAGCGATTAAAATGCCTTCTGAGCAGTATGACCAAATGAGCCGGTATGCCTATGAATTTGGCTGCAAGAAATACGCTGCAAGCGGTGCGGTAGAACGGTTTGAGAAAATAGTGAAATGAAGGTGAAAAAATGAAATTACTATACATTACAAGCCTTTCGGGAAAGAGAGTCAATGGATTTATGCGCTCAGCCATTTTGGCAGCAACAGAATTGGGAATTGATTTTACGATGGCGTGTAATATGGATGAAGCTGATAAATTAGGATATGCTGCCGATTGTAAAAAATATGGAATTCATACTGTACATGTAGACTTCGACCGAAATCCTTTAGGGTATAAAAATTTACTTGCTCATAAGCAGTTGAATAAAATTGTTCATGATGGTAAATATGATGTTATTCACTGCAATACACCGATTGGTGGTGTGCTGGGCAGACTGTGCGGATGGGAACAAAAAGTGCCGACCGTTATATATCAAGCACATGGTTTTCACTTTTATCAAGGGGCACCTTTAACAAACTGGCTGTTGTATTATCCTGTAGAAAGATTGTTGGCACATTGGACGGACATATTGATTACCATTAACCAAGAGGATTATAAAAGTGCACAGAAATTTCGCCTTCGCAAAGGGGGGCGGGTCGTATTACATCCCGGCGTTGGAGTGGATATCAAGTCTTTTGCGAATGAAGTAGTTGACCGAGATGCAAAAAGAAAAGAGCTCGGTATAGAGGATAAGGTGGCTTTTTTTGCGGCTGGAACTTTAAATAAGAATAAAAATCATACAATTTTAATTGATGCAATCAAAAAAATGAATCGTGATGACGTGGCTTTGTTGATTGCTGGTGAGGGTGAAAACCATAAGAAACTCCAACATAAGATTGATGATTTAGGGTTGAGTCAACAAGTAAAATTGCTGGGTTTTCGATCCGATATAAAAGAAATCTTAAAGGCGGTCGATTGCTTTGTATTTCCCTCTTTAAGAGAAGGACTTGGAATGTCAGCGGTTGAGGCGGTGGCAAGTGGGCTGCCCTGTGTTGCAAGCAATAATAGAGGGGTTAGAGAAGTGCTAACAGATTCCCCTTTTCTATTTGAACCACATGATTGCAAAACTTTGGTGAAACATATGACTGCAATGCTTGATTCGACAACAAGAACGCAGGAAGCAGAACGTGCGCAGTTAACGATTGATCAATTCGATATCAGCAAATCTATTGAGCACTATAAAATGGTTTATCATTCAATCCCCACAAATGAAATATGATGGAGGATATAAAGAATGGTTGCAGGAATTGCTGCGGCTTCTATCATTGCTTATTTAGCCGCTCTGCTTGGAATGCAGAAACGCCAAGTTTATCAGCAGATTGTATTCCTGCTGATTTATATTATAGGGATAACTGCGCTTGCTGAGATGGACGTAGTTTTACCTATTTATTTTTTAATATCATTGTTTCCATTTCTTATTCGGATGGAAAGAATGTCATTTTTTTCTATTATTGTTTACATCTATTTTGGCTGTTATTTGCTGTTTGGGTTGCTGTTTCAGAATACACTTGCAACTTGCATTACTTTTATAGGGAAATACTGGCAATTTATCATTTTCTTTATCGTAATTGATGCAAAAATTGATCCTAAAGCAAAAGCTTCAGTTGGACAACTGCAAATTGCACTTATAGTAGAAAGTTTGATTGGAGGCTACTTATTGCTTACAAATTCTGAGGTTGAAGAGAATGGTATGGTACGTCTTACCTCAGGTGCACAGCCTATAACAGGTAATATTGCCGTCGCAGTTTTGCCAATTTGTATTTATCTATATTTTAAAAATAAAGGAGTACCTCGAATCGAGACACGGATCATTATATTGGAAGCACTGTTTGGAATGTGGATTATTTTGTCAGGTACACGAGGATATACGCTACTGTTTTTCTTAGTGATGATTCCGATTTTTTATGATTATTTTATTCGCAATCGGAGAAGTGGAAGAAATGCAGCACATACTCGTTTTATGATTCTAGCTTTTGTATGCTGGATGTTTTTATTATTGGTAATTTTGATTCCAAGTTTTTCAGGTCAAATTGTTAGTATACTTCGTTTGAGTGATTCCGGTGGGATTCGCAGTTATGAAAATGCGGCTGAATGGCATTTTTTTTTGAATGCACCGTGGGAAGTCAAATTATTTGGTATTGGTATGGGAGGAACACCAGGCCGTTATGGAGCATATGTAGATGCGATTGCTGCACAAATTGCAAAAGGAATGTGGAATCAGGAGGTTTACCTTTATGAAGCAGGCTCGCCATATCATAATTTTTTTGCGAACCTGATACTGAATATGGGGCTGTTAGGTTTGATTGTAATTAGCATCATGAATATTCTTATCTGGAAAAAAACAGGCCAAATTTGTGGCCAAAACACTACTGAAAAATGGGCATTTCACTTATATCATATTGGATTTCTTCTGATGAATTGGTTTAGGTGGCCTGCTGAGTGCGGAATTGCAGAGATAGTTTTTTATGGTTTGTTATTAAAGCTAATTGAACGAGAAAACCAGAATAACAGTGCGCCGAATAAGCCGAATAAAAAGAGAAGAATGAGAGAGCCATTATGAAACTTGTATTTACAATGTTTTTAAGTATAGGCATAAAAGGTGCTGCAGCGATTGCCGAAATTGTAATACAACTATTACTTACTAACTATGTAGGAATGACGGGTTACGGCGAATACATATTTTTTGTTAGCATTATAGAATGTCTTTACTGGTTGTTCTTCTCTGGTAGTGTAAAAATCAATACATTTTACCTTTCGGTTCCAACTTTAAAAATAGATGGTTTTAAAAAGTCATATATTACTCGTTATGTTGTACCATTTGTTTTGGTAATCGCTATTGTATTGACCGTTGTAAAAGGCAGCTATGGTTTACTAGCTGCAGTTATACTATTTGTCTATTTTTTGGCATATGACAGAAGCAGTGTTTTCTTTTCAAGAGATTATCAACTGCCTGCTTTGTTGGGAGAATATATGATAGGCCGCCTTGTTATGTTGGCCGGTTTGTTTGTATGCTTAAAGCTAGGATGGATAAATGGCTTAATATTACTAGCATTATATGGAGTTCAATTCTTGACAATGCTGATCTGGCTTGTCCCGTTTGAAAAAAAATTGAAATCGGGTACAGAGGAGGTAACAGTTCCTCTAAAGAAAATATGGGATTATCAGCAGTCGGATATTGTGCTGTCAATTATAAGTTATTCTCCAACTATTTTACAATATATTTTTGGAGGGGCATTTTCAGCAGGCTTTACTGGCATTATTGCACTCGTAAAAAAATTTCTGAACTTTATATCTGGTCCCATGACAAAGGTATTTCTGCCCGAGTTTTCACGGCTGTACTTAGCAGGAGATAAGGAGCAAATTCGAAAATCATATCTGATGATTGTTAGGATACAAATGTTATTTATAGGAACAATAGGAGCTGCTCTGCTAGGATTTCCTCATTTGATTCTAAAATTATTTAGCGCAGAATTGCAACCATATGCCGGACCATTTACAGTTGCCGCGGCATGTCTGCTATTGATTGCAGGAATGGGACCTGTCATAGGATTGCTTCAAATGACTGGGCAAGAACGACTTTGTAATAGAAATCAGCTCATTTCGATTGGGACGATGGTGGCTGTATGGATGATTTTGAATAAAAATCCGTTGTTTTCAGTTTATGCTTTGTGTGTACAAGCGGTTGTAGAGGGTATACTTGAATACTATTCTGTTTGCAAATGGTTCAATGGACCTGTAATACCCGTACATAGTTATATAATTATGTGGATGCCTGTTGCTCTGGAATGTTTTTTAGTCGAAGCTTTGAATTTGAGATATTCGTTTATTGCGCTGCTGGTTTCTATGACATTGGTTGGGATATGGAATTTACTGTTTACCCTGCGTGATCCACTGGTAAAAGATGCTGTTGCAGAGGCATTGCGAAAATTGAGGAGATGAAAAGATGATTATCACAAAAACGCCTTTTCGGATGTCGTTTTTTGGTGGCGGAACCGATATGGAAGTTTTTTTCCAAAAATACGGCGGTGCTGTCCTGTCAACGACTATTGACAAGTATTGTTATGTGAATGTGCGTCATCTTCCGCCTTTTTTTGAATACCGGACGGAACTGTCGTATTCCAAGACGGAACGTGTAAAAACAGTGGATGAAATTGAACATCCGGCGATCCGAAACGCTATGAAAATGTTGCATATGCGCGATATCCGGTTGACCTACGAGGCTGACCTGCCGGCACGGTCTGGCTTGGGAACTTCGAGTTCGTTTGCGGTTGGGATGCTAAGCGCTTTCCACGCCATGAAAGGCGAATATTTGGGCAAGAAAAAACTCGCAGATGAGGCGATTTACTTAGAGCGTGTATTGTGTCATGAAGCAGGAGGATGGCAGGATCAAATTGCGGCTTCGTTTGGAGGTTTCAACCGAATCAATTTTAGTGCAGATGGTTATGAAGTTTTGCCGGTTGTTCTCTCACCAAATCGCAAACGGCGTCTTAATCAAAACCTTTTGATGTTTTTTACAGGTTTTACTCGTTTTTCTTCAGATGTACAAAAAGCAAATGCTTCCGATGGGAAAGATAAAACAGGGCAGCTGAGGGAGATGCTTGCTCTGGTAGATGAGGCAGAGCGAATCCTAATAGATCAGGATGCTGATTTGGATGAGTTTGGTCGATTGCTGGACCATACATGGAAATTGAAACGGCAGACAGGCGCTGCAGTATCTACGGACCGCATTGATGAACTATATGCCAAAGGGATGGCGGCGGGTGCATTGGGTGGAAAATTATTAGGCGCTGGCGGCGGGGGCTTTTTTGTGTTCTATGTACAGCCAGAACGTCAGGATTCCGTGCGCTGGGCCATGCGAGACTTGCTGCAGATCCCATTTGAATTTGAGGATGGTGGAACAAGCGTAGTTTACTATGCACCGTAGATGTGGAATCTTTTAACATTGGAAAGAAACGGATGAAGCATGAAAACTGTCATCATGGCGGGCGGCAAAGGCACCCGCATTTCGACCATTGCGCATGAGATCCCAAAACCAATGATCCCTGTGGAAGGCAAACCTGTGCTGGAGCATGAACTGGAATCGCTGCGGGAGCAGGGATTTGTGGATGTTCTGATCACAGTATCGCACTTGGGCGATAAAATCATGGCCTACTTTGGGGATGGATCGGGTATTTCTCCGGCAACCGGGAAGCCTTTTGGGGTGCATATTGAATATTATGTGGAAAAAGAGCCTTTGGGTAATGCCGGGGCACTGTTCAAGATCCGGGATAAGCTGGATGGAGATTTTCTGCTGTTAAATGCGGACGCGCTGTTTGATGTGGATTTCAAACGCTTTGTAGCGTTCCATGAGTCCCATGGAGGATTAGTCACGCTGTTCACCCATCCCAACAGCCACCCATATGACAGCGGTTTGATCGTGGCGGACGAGCGCGGTGCGGTGATGCAATGGCTGACAAAGGAAGAGACTCATCCACGTTATTATCATAACCGCGTCAATGCCGGACTGCACATTCTCAAACCGGAAGTTTTGGACAGAACCGGAATAGCCCCCCTTACCGTTGGGACATTGGGCCGGAATGGAAAGCCTGTTAAAGTTGATTTGGACCGTCAGATCCTCAAGCCGTTGGCAGGAACAGGGGAGATGTTCTGCTACAACAGCCCGGAATATGTCAAAGATATGGGGACGCCAGAGCGCTATTATGCAGTCTGTGAAGATATGCGGCTGGGTCGAGTCAGCGCCCGGACGCTCCGCCACAAACAAAAAGCGGTGTTTCTCGACCGAGATGGCACGATCAACCGCTATGTGGGATTTCTCCGCAATATAGACGATTTTGAGTTGATTGACGGCGTGGCAGAAGCGATTCGTCAGATCAACACGCTGGGCTGGCTAGCTGTGGTCGTGACCAATCAGCCGGTGATTGCACGCGGCGAAGTGTCGCCGGAAGAGTTGGACCAGATCCACTGCAAAATGGAGACGCTGCTGGGGCAGCAGGGCGCTTATCTGGACGCAATTTATTATTGCCCTCATCATCCGGATAAGGGCTATCCCGGAGAACGATCGGAACTGAAAATCGAATGCACCTGCCGGAAACCCAAACCTGGAATGCTGCTTCAGGCAGCACAGGATCTAAATATAGATTTGACGCAGTCGTGGATGGTGGGCGACGGAAAAAACGATGTTGAGGCCGGGCGGAACGCCGGCTGTCAAACCGCATGGATCACTTCCAAGAGCGGGGAATATGGGCAGACTGTGACGGTCCCGTCTCTGAAATCTTTTGTGGAACAGTATCTGGAAACGTAGGAGGTGGATGGTGTGCATACGATGGAGCAAGAAATCGCCCGACATCTTGACCTTTTGCTGGAACGGTATCCGGTTTTGGAGCCGGCAAAAGGGGAGATCGTTGCGGCTTATCGCCTGATGGAAGCGTGCTATGCCAATGGCGGCAAACTGCTGATCGCAGGCAATGGAGGATCGGCAGCAGACGCAGAACATATGGTGGGCGAATTGATGAAGAGCTTTCGGCTGCCCCGCAGGCTGCCGCAGGACTACGTTCAAAAACTGGCATCCATTGATCCGGATATGGGCTCTGTTTTAAAAACAAACCTGCAGGGCGCTCTACCGGCTCTGGCATTGGACGGACATCCGGCTCTTACCACTGCGTACATGAATGACTGTGAGCCACTGCTTTGCTTTGCACAGCAGGTAAATGGGTATGGGTTGCCGGGGGATGTATTCGTTGGTATTTCCACCAGCGGCAATAGCAAGAATATTTTGTATGCGGCGGTGACGGCACGGGCCAAAGGACTCAAAGTGGTTGGGTTGACCGGTGCGCGGGAAAACCGCCTGATGGCGCTGAGCGATGTATGCATCCATGTGCCCCAGACCGAAACGTATATGATCCAGGAGCTGCACCTGCCGGTCTATCACTGCCTGTGCCTCATGCTGGAAAGCAGGTTTTTTGCCTGACAAACCGGATAAAAAGATGGAATCAAAATGGACCTCCCGTGCATCCGGGGAGGTCCATTTTTGCTTCTATCGGCTGTTAGGTGCGATGGGCGGGCCTCACCCCTCCGCCTGGATCTTGGCGCGGTACTCCATGGGGGTGATGCCGTACAGCTTGTGGAAGGTTTTCAGGAAGCTGCTGTAGTCCGAGAAGCCGTTCTCGGTGCAGGCGGCGAGGATGCGCTTGCCGTCGGCGATGTCCTGGCGGCAGCCCTGCATCCGCAGCTCGGTCAGATAGTCGTGGATGCTCTGCTTGGTGTACTCCTTAAAGACGCGGGACAGGTGCTCACGGCTGACGTAGGCGTATTGGGCCAGTTTGGTCACCGTCAGGTCGGGGTCGCGGTAGTGCTGGTGGATGTAGCTGGTCACGGTGGCGACCAGGGCGTTGGTGGAGGTGGGCTGGCCCAGGCCGTCCTCCCGGATGGCCTGCCGGATCACAAGGACCAGGCCCACCAGGATGCTGCGGTACATCAGGTCCTTGTCGTGGGCCTCGGGGATGGCGGCGGCCGACGCCGCGTGCTCGATCAGGCTGCGGATCTGCCAGCGGTCGGTGACGTCGGCGTGGAAGATCATCAGCTCCCGGGGGATCTGGCAGCCCTCGGCCAGGGGGCCCAGGATCTGCAGCGTCTCCCGCCAGAAGGCGTCGTCGATCTGGAGAATCAGCCGGTCGTAGGTGTCGTAATAGCCGGTGTGGACCACCCCCGGCGGGATCAGCATCAGCTCGCCGGGGTGCAGCTCGTACTGGCCGCCGTTGACGTAATAGTGGGCCTTGCCGCTGGCCATATAGATGTATTCGTGGTAGGGGTGGTAGTGGGTCACCGACTGGCGCACCCGGCGGTTGGAGTACCACCCCACCACCACTTTGTCCAGGGGCAGGCGGCGGCGGGCCTCCTCGGGGGTGATGTTGGGATCGGGGTAGGCGGGGATGAACGAACGCATAGGGGCCTCCTTGTGTAAACAAGAGAAACTAGTATATCACAGGATGCAAACATTATATCACATAATCCTAGGATTTTCTATGTAAAATTTGCTATAGTTATTGCGGAAGAAGAAAAAATTCATAAAAAGCACAAATATTGGAGATTGTTATTGTGCATTTTTGCATATCTGGGATACAACACCCGGATGCAGAGGATGCAAAAAGTGATACTTTATCGGAGCCGAATGGCGGAATGTGAGAGGAGGACGCTCGATGGCAGTGCAGTACCAGGGCCGGATGGACCACACCGAGGACTCGATCCAGGCGCTGTTCCAGGCGCAGTACAATACCTACCGGCTGGGGCTGGTGGTGGTCGCGGCGGTGGCCGGTGTAGCGCTGGCAGCCGCCGGTCTTTTCGCGCCGGTGCCGGTGCTGGCCCAGGGGCTGCTTCTGCTGGCGGGCTGCATGCTGTTCGTGGGGCGGGATTTCCCCGCCATCGTCCGGGCCGAGAGCGTCATCGAGGCGCGGGGCGGGGCGCTGCCCTCGTCGGTCTGCACCTTCTGCGCCGGCCACATGGAGCTGGAGGAGGGCGGCGTGAAAAAGAAGCTGCGCTATGAGCAGCTGGACCGCATCGTCCAGGACCGGCAGTACCTGTACCTGTTCTTTGGGCCGGATTCGGCGGTGATGGTGGAGCGGGCCAAGATCGAGCCGGGCACCGCCGAGCAGGTCATGGACCTGGTCAGCCAGCGCAGCGGCAAACAGTGGGAGTCCGCCTTCTCGCTGCTGACCTTCAACATCCGGGACATCATCCGGATCTGGGACAACCGCAAGGCGGGCAAAGCCGGCCGCAAAGGCCAGGGCAAAAACGCCAAAAAGCCCGGCAGGAAGCGGGCCGGGTAAACGCTGTGGTACGTTCCGTCTCTGTGCGGCGCTGAGGAGTGGCCCGCCTGGGCGGTATGATAAAAACAATGCAAAAAGGAGGAGAGCCAGGAAAAGAAAAAGGAGATTCGGAAGGCGGCCGCCCTCCCGCAGGGCGGGCCGCAAGCAAAAAGGAGGTTATCTATCCCAATGAAAAAGCTGATTTCCCGCCGTCATTTTTTGGCGGCCCTGGGCGCCGTGGCTGCGGCAGGCGCACTGTCCGGCTGCGGCAGCCAGACAGCACGGACCAACGCCAACGGCGAGCACGTCTTTGAGCTGACCCTGTCCCACGGCCTGGCCGAGGACCACGCGGTCCACATCGCGCTGAGCTCCTTTGCCGACGCCGTCCGGGAGCAGTCGGAAGGCACCATCGACATCCAGATCTTCCCCAACGCGACCCTGGGCAGCGAGGTGGACAACATCACCCAGATCCGCGCCGGCGCGCTGGATATGGCCAAGGTCTCGGCTTCCACCCTGGGCAACTTCCAGCAGGAGTGGAACGTGCTGTCGGTGCCCTACGTGTTCAACGACCAGCAGCATTACTACAACGTCATGGACGGCGAGATCGCCCAGGACCTGTATCAGCTGACCGCCGACAAGGGCTTTATGGGCCTGACCTGGATGGATTCGGGCGCGCGCTCCTTCTACACCGCCAACACCCCCATCCACGAGCCCGCAGACCTGCACGGCCTGATGATCCGCACCATGGACTCCCAGATGGCCATCGACATGATGGCGGCGCTGGGCGGCTCGGCCACGGTCACCAGCTATTCGGAGATCTACACCGCCATGCAGCAGGGCGTCATCGACGGCGCAGAGAACAACGTCACCGCCCTGCGCGACCATGCCGACGTCACCAAGTATTACTGCTTTGACGAGCACACCCGCATCCCCGACATCCTGCTGATGTCCACCGAGACCTGGAACGCCATGTCCGACCATCAGCGCGAGATCATGACCAGCTGCGCCCGCACCATGACCGAGGACTACAAGACCGCCTGGACCGAATTTGAAAACGAGGTCCTGGCCACGGCCGAGGAAAAGGGCGTCGAGCTGATCTACGACGTGGATCTTCCCGCCTTCCAGGAGGCGTGCCAGTCCATTTACACCGACCTGCAAGCCGAGCAGCCCGAGGTATACGCCTACGTCGAGCGGATCCAGCAGGCGGCCCAGTGATGCAAAGGAGGAAATGAGACTGTGAAAAAGTTTGAAAAGATCCTGGACACCGTCATGCGTTTCCTGATGGCGCTGTCCATGTTCGCCCTGCTGGCGGGCGGCACCTGGCAGATCTTCAGCCGCCTGGTGCTGGGCGACCCCTCCACCTTCACCGACGAGTTCCTGCGCTACGTCCTGATCTGGGCCTCCCTGATCGGCTCGGCCTACTGCTTCTACCGGGACGAGCACCTGGCCCTGGACCTGGTCAAGAGCCGCGTCAAGGGCACCGCCGCCGTCATCCTGAATATCTTTATCGAGGCGGCCACCCTGTTCTTTGTCTGCTATGTGTTCATTTACGGCGGCGCGACCCTGGCCATGAACGCTCTGAACATCTCCTCGGTCATGCACCTGCCCTTCACCTTCCTGTATTCCATCCTGCCCATCTCGGGCGTGTTCATCGTGCTGGCCCGCATCCTCAAGTATGCCCAGCTGTTCTCTGAGAAGAAAGGAGGCAACAACTGATGGTCGTACAGGCTACCCTGAGCCTCTTCGGCTCCTTCTTCGTCCTGCTGCTGGCGGGCGTACCCATTTCGGCCGGCATCGGCATCGCCTCTGTCATCACCGCCCTGTTCAGCATGCCCGCCGACATCTTCGCCCTGATCGCGGCCCAGCGCTGCTTCTCGGGTCTGGACTCCTTCTCGCTGCTGGCCCTGCCGTTCTTCTCCCTGGGCGGCAACATCATGAACAAGGGCGGCATTGCCCGCCGCCTGATCCGCCTGGCCCGCCTGCTGGTGGGCAAGATCCCCGGCTACCTGGCCGCCACCAACGTGCTGGCCAACATGTTCTTCGGCGCGGTCTCCGGCTCGTCGGTGGCCGCCACCTCGGCCATGGGCTCGATCCTGAGCCCCCTGGAGGCAGAGGAAGGCTATGACCCCAACTACTCCGCCGCCGTCAACATCTGCTCGGCTCCCACCGGCATCCTGATCCCCCCGTCCGGCCCGCTGATCCTTTACTCCATCACCGCCGGCGGCGTCTCGGTGGCGGCCCTGTTCATGGGCGGCTACCTCACCGGCATCCTGCTGGGCCTGTGCGTGGCGGCCCTGACCATCTACCTGGCCGTCAAGAAGGGCTATAAGGCCTCCACCGTCAAGGACGAGGACCCCGCTGTCAAGATCTGGATCGACGCTGTCCCGTCCCTGCTGGCTGTCATCATCGTGATGGGCGGCATCCTGGGCGGCTTCTTCACCGCCACCGAGGCCGGTGTGGTCATGTGCCTGTACTGCCTGCTGCTGGCCGTTCTCTACCGCGAGATCACCTTCAAGACCTTCTACGATATGCTGGCCGACACCATGAAGAGCTCGGCCACCATCCTCTTCCTGATCGCGGCGTCCTCCATCATGTCCTACGTCATGTCCTACTCGGGCATCCCCGCCGCCATCAGCGAGGGCCTGATGAGCATCTCCAACAACCGCTACGTCATCCTGCTCATCATGAACGTGTTCCTGCTCATCATGGGTATGTTCCTGGATCTGACCCCCGCCGTCCTGATCTTCACCCCGATCTTCCTGCCCATCGCCACCAGCATTGGCATGAGCCCGGTCCACTTCGGCCTGATGCTCATCACCAACCTGGGCATCGGCTCGGTCACCCCGCCCGTCGGCTCCTGCCTGTTCGTGGGCTGCGGCGTGGCCAAGGTCAAGATCGAAGGCGTCACCAAGTACATCATCCCGCTGTTCTTCGGCATGGTGGTGGCCCTGTTCCTCATCACCTACATCCCGGCCATCCCCATGATCGTGCCGTATCTGACCGGCCTGGTGGACACCTTCTGGTGGGTCGCCTGATCCTCGGCCATTCCTCATCCTTAAGCCATTCCTCCTCCAAAGCGGCGCAGCCGCTGGTTACCTAAAAGGCCCCCGACTATCTTGCCCGGCAAATGGTCGGGGGCACTTTTGATTGATCCCCCCATCGCCTGGAAAGGAGAACCCTCATGTACCTTTGCAAACAAATCCAGTCCATGGAGCGCCTGGACGGGGCGTTCCTGTTCCACACCAACTGCGCGGACATCAAGGTCTGCTTTGTCACCGACGAGATCGTCCGGGTCCGGGTCGCCTTTGACCGCGAGCTGGCCGAGGAATCCTATATTTTGTCCACCACCGCCTGGGAGGACCGCCTGGACGGCCTGTTTGCCGCCGAGCGCACCCGGGTGCAGCCGGTGACTCCCGACGTCACCGTCACCGATGCGGCCATCACCTTTGAGACGGCGGCCGTCCGCCTGGTAGCCGAGCGCGACCCCCTCTGCTTCAAGCTCTACGACAAGGAGGGGACGCTCCTGCACAGCGACCTGGCCGGCGCCCCCTATATCCTGGACTCCAACCGCCGGGTGACCCACTACAGCGCCATGGCCGAGGAGGACTGCTTCTACGGCTTTGGCGAAAAGACCGGCCTGCTGAACAAGAACAAGCGTTTTCTGCGGGAGCGCGCCACCGACGCCATGGGCTACGACGCCGAGAAGATGGACACCCTCTACAAGCACATCCCCTTCTACATCCAGCTGTCCCGCGCCACCCAGAAGGCAGTGGGCGTCTTTTACAACAACTTCTACGAGTCGGTGTTCAACATGGGCTGCGAGAAGAGCAACTACTGGTCCCGCTACAGCTACTGGCAGGCCGACGGCGGCGACATCGACCTGTTCCTGATCGCGGGCGGCAGCATCCGCCGCGTGGTGGACAACTACACCCTGCTGACCGGCCGCCCCGCCCTGCTGCCCAAGCGGGCTCTGGGCTATCAGGGGTCCTCCATGTACTACCCCGAGCTGGAAAAGGACAGCGACGACGCCGTCCTCAACTTCATCGACACCATCAAGGAAGAGGGCTTCCCCATCGACGGCTTCCACCTGTCCTCGGGCTACGCCAGCCAGAACGGCAAGCGCTGCTTCTTCACCTGGAACACCGACCGCTTCAAGGACCCCCGGGCCTACTTTGCCGCCATGAACGAGAAGGGCGCCCAGAACGTCCCCAACGTCAAGCCCGGCATCCTGCTGTGCCACCCCCGCTTTGACGAGTTCAACGCCCGCAACGTTTTTGTCAGGGACGCCGAGCAGGACACCTACGCCGTGGGCAAATGGTGGGGCGGCGACGGCGCCTTCTGGGACTACACCAGCCCCGACGGCCGCCAGGCGTGGAAAGATTTCCTCACCGAGGCCCTCATCGACGTGGGCACCGACTCCATCTGGGACGACAACTGCGAGTACGACAGCCTGCAGGACAAAGACGCCCGCTGCTGCTTTGACGGCAAGGGCGGCACCATCGCCCAGCTCAAGCCCATCATGAGCACCCTGATGTGCAAGATGAGCGCCGAGGCCGTGGTGGACCACAACCCCAAGGCCCGCCCCTACATCGTCTGCCGCAGCGGCTCGGCCGGCATCCAGAAGTACGCCCAGACCTGGTGCGGCGACAACTACACCAGCTGGAAGACCCTGCGCTACAACATCCCCATCATCACCGGCATGGGCCTGTCCGGCCAGCCCAACGAGGGCGCGGACATCGGCGGCTTCTACGGCCCCGCCCCCGAGGAGGAGCTGTTCGTCCGCTGGGTGCAGAACGGCATCTTCCAGGCGCGGTTCTCCATCCACTCGGCCAGCAACGACAACACCGTCACCGAGCCCTGGATGTACCGCGGTTCGGCCGGGCTGATCCGGGACGCCATCCTGCTGCGCTACCGCTTCACCCCCTATCTCTACTCGGCCGAGTACGAGGCCAGCCAGACCGGCGCGCCCATCATGCGCCCCCTGGTCTACGAGTTCCAGGACGACCCCGCCGTCTACGACGAGAGCTTCGAGTTCATGTTCGGCCGCGACATCCTGGTGGCCAACGTCCTGGAGCCGGGCGCCAAGACCTGGAAGGTCTACCTGCCCGCCGGCTCCAAGTGGTATGACTGGGGCAACAACTACGCCTGCTACGAGGGCGGCCAGACCATCGAGATCCCGGTGGAGATCAGCACCATCCCCCTGTTCCTGCGGGAAGGCGCCATCGTGCCCAAGGCGGCCAACCAGCTGATGAGCATGGCCAACGACCATATGACCAGCCTGCACCTGACGCTGGTGCCCGGCGCCGACAGCACCTACACCCTCTACGACGACGACGGCGTCACCAACGACTTCAAGGACGGCGTCTGCCGCAAGACCCGGATCACCATGACCGGCAGCAGCGTGGTCAAGGTGGCCTTTGCCGCCGAGGGCAGCTACACCGACTTTGTGGAGGATGTCACCGTCGAGATGGTCCGCAAGGACCGCAGCCCCTTCTGGGTGGCGCTGGACGGCCGCAAGCTGGAACACTACCTCAACCGCCGCAAGTTCGACGCCGCCGCCGAGGGCTGGTACTACAGCCAGACCAAGCGCGCGGTCCTGGTCAAGTACGCGAACCCCCGCAAGGACGCCACCCTCACCGTCTCCTTCGAGGATTTTGACCTGATCGGGATGTAAACCTGATGCAGCCGCTGTAAGAAAGGAATCCAAAATGCTGCTGAAACATTTCCAGTCTCTGGAAAAGACCGGCAACGGCTATATCGTCCACGGGGACGCCGCCGACGTCATGCTGGTCTTTATGACCGATGACATCATCCGGGTGCGGGTCTCCTTCGACCGCCAGTTCAAGGAGGAGTCCTACACCCTGGTCACCACCGCCTGGCCCGACCGGATGGATGAACTGCTCAAGGCCGAGCGCACCCGCATCACCGCCCTGGACGCCCCTTGCGAGGAGGACGAAAAGACCCTGACCTTCCGCACCAAAACCCTGAAGCTGGTCATGCGCAAGTGCCCCCTGTCCTTCCTGCTGTACAACGCAGAGGGCGAGCTGATCTACGCCGACCTGCGGGAGCGTGCCTTCGAGCGGGACCACCTGGGCCGCCTGAGCCATTATTCCCGCATCGACTACGGCCACGACCACTTCTACGGCTTTGGCGAAAAGACCGGCCACCTGGACAAGAAGGGCCGCCGGATGCGGATGGCCCCCAAGGATGCCATCGGCCACGACCCCGAGACCGGCGACCCCATGTACAAGCACATCCCCTTTTACATCCGCCTGTCCGACCAGCAGCGCCATGCCCTGGGCCTGTTCTACCACAACTCCTACGACAGCGTCTTTGACATGGGCCAGGAGATCTCGGGCTACTGGGACCGCTACAGCTACTACCAGACCGACGGCGGCGACATCGACCTGTTCCTGCTCAACGGCCCCTCGGTGAAGGCGGTGCTGGACCGCTACACCCTGCTGACCGGCCGCCCCGCCCTGCCCACCAAGCAGTCCCTGGGCTACTGCGCCTCCACCATGTACTATGCGGAGCTGGAAAAGGACTGCGACCAGGAGATCTACAAGGTGATCGAAAAGCACCGGAAAGAGGGCGTCCTGATCGACAATTTCTGGCTGGCCTCGGGCTACACCAGCGGCGAGGAGGACAACCTCCGCTATGTGTTCAACTGGAACCGCCGCCGCTTCCCCGATCCCAAGGGGTTCTTTGACAAGATGAACGAGATGGGGATCAACGTCATCCCCAACCTCAAGCCCGGCATCCTGAAAAATCACCCCTATATGCCCCTGTTCGAGCAGAACGGCGTCTTTATCAAGAACCCCGACGGCCAGGGCGACTACTACGGCCGCTGGTGGGGAGGCGAGGGCCGGTTCTTCGATTTCACCAGCCCCGCCGCCCGGGCCACCTGGAAGCAGCTGCTGGAGGACAACCTCCTCAAGCTGGGGGTCAAGACGGTCTGGAACGACAACTGCGAGATGGACGGCGTGGAGGACCGGGAGGCCCAGTGCGACTTTGAGGGCGCCAAGGGCACCATGGCCGAGCTGAAGATCCTGCACTCCAACCTGATGGCCTATCTGGGCAAGGAGGCCCTGGCCGAGATCTACCCCGGCGAGCGGCCCTACATCATCAACCGGGCCGGCTTTGCGGGCATCCAGCGCTACGCCCAGGTCTGGGGCGGCGATAACCTGACCGACTGGCGCACCGTCAAGTTCAACATCGCCACCATCGTGGGGATGGGCCTGTCGGGCTGCCCCAACATGGGCTGCGACATCGGCGGCTTTGCGGGCCACGCCCCCAAAGCGGAGCTGCTGCTGCGCTGGATCCAGAGCGGCATCTTCCAGCCCCGGTTCACCCTCAACTCGGCCAACGACGACAACACCGTCACCCAGCCCTGGATGTACGAGGAGAACAACCAGTACATCCGGGAGGCCTACGCCCTCCGCTACCGGATGCTGCCCTACCTGTACTCCCTGATGTACGAGGCCCACCAGACCGGCGTGCCGGCCATGCGGCCCCTGTTCCTGGAGTTTCCCGACGACCCCGCCTGCTACAGCGACCAGAACCTGACCTTTATGTACGGCTCCAGCGTCCTGGTGGCCAACGTGGTGGAAAAGGGCGCCGTCACCCGCACCCTCTACCTGCCCGCCGGCTGCACCTGGTACGACATGAACGACAACCTGCGCCCCTACGCCGGCGGCCAGACCATCGAAGTGCCGGTGGGCCTGGGGTCCATCCCCATGTTCCTGCGGGGATCGGCGGTGTTTGCCACCAGCGAGGACGTCAAGCACATCCTGCGGGACACCCTGCGGCATCTTGACCTGCTCATCGCCGCCGAGACCGACACCAGCTTCGTCTTTTACGACGACGACGGCCACACCCAGGACTACGAAAAAGGCGTCTTTGCCCGCACCGACATCTCGGTCCGGGCAGGGGAGCAGACGGTGGTCTCCTTCCGCAAGACCGGCTCCTATCCCGGCACGGTGGACAGCCTGACCATCCGCCTGGTCAGCAAGGCAAAGGGCGCCTACTGGGTCACCGTGGACGGCCAGCCGGTGCCCCGCACCATCGTGCGGGAGGTGTTCGACGCATCGCCCTGCGCCTGGTATTACAACATGTCCGACCGCACCATCTGGGTCAAGTACCCGAAACCCGCCAAGGACGACTACGACGTGGTGATCTCCACCGAAAAGTTCGACCTGGTGGGCATGGTCAAGGAAGACTGAGCCCGCCCCGCCCGGCGCGGAAAGCTGCATCAAAAGAGCGCTGAAAACGCGCCCGTCTGCAAAAAACAGGCGGGCGCGTTTTGCTGCATGAGCGCGTAAATCTTGCGCAGGAGGCAGGGAGGCAACAGAGCCGAAACAATACAAAACTTTGCCTTGCGCCGCCGTGTCAATCTGCTATAATAGGGGCAATGAAGGACACGAGAATCGCCCAACAGAAAGGATGATGGACTATGGAATGGAGGCAGTTTGCCAGCCGCCCCCTGTGTGCAAAGCAAGCGGTGGTGCAGGGTGAAAAATACCGCATCACCGTCCTGACGGCCCGGCTGTTCCGGCTGGAATACAGCGAGGACGGCGTTTTTGAGGACCGGCCCACCCAGTGCGTTTTGAACCGGGATTTCCCGGTGCCGCAGTTCCGGGTGTTCGAGACGGACGGCTCCCTCAAGATCGTCACCGAAGGGGTGGTACTGCTGTACGACAAGCAGAAGTTTTCCCCCAGCGGGCTGTCCCTGACGGTCAAGTCGAAGGGCAACGCCCACAACGGCGTGTGGCATTATGGGGAGGAGGCCGGCGACCTGCGGGGCACCGCCCGCACCCTGGACAACGCCGACGGCGCGGTGGAGCTGGAGCATGGCCTGCTGTCCGACTGGGGCGGCTACAGCCTGCTGGACGACAGCCGCTCCCTGCTGATCCGCCCCGACGGCTGGGTGGAGCCCCGGCAGGGCGAGCGCATCGACCTCTACTTCTTCGGCTACGGCCGCGACTACCAGGCCTGCCTGCGGGATTTTTATCACCTGACCGGCCCGGCGCCGATGCTGCCCCGCTACGCTCTGGGCAACTGGTGGAGCCGCTTCCACCGCTACGATGAGGCGGAGTATAAGGCCCTGATGGAGCGGTTTGAAGCCGAGCAGGTGCCCTTCTCGGTGGCGGTCATCGACATGGACTGGCACCTGGTGGACGTGGACCCGAAGTACGGCAGCGGCTGGACCGGCTATACCTGGAACAAAGAGCTCTTCCCCGACCCGGCGGAGTTTATGGCCTGGCTGCACCGGCATGGCCTGCGGGTGACCCTGAACGTCCACCCCGCCGACGGCGTCCGCCCCTTTGAGGAGGCCTACCGCCCCATGGCCGAGGCCCTGGGCAAGGACTGGCAAAAGGAAGAGCCGGTGGAGTTCGACGTCACCGACCCCCGCTTCATGGACGCCTATTTCAAGTACCTCCACCACCCCAACGAGCAGGCCGGCGTGGATTTCTGGTGGCTGGACTGGCAGCAGGGCACCCGGACCCGCATCCCCGGCCTGGACCCCCTGTGGATGCTGAACCACTACCACTTTTTGGACAGCATGCGGGAGGGCAGGCGGGGCCTGACCTTCTCCCGCTACGCCGGCCCGGGCAGCCACCGTTACCCGGTGGGCTTTTCGGGGGATACCATCATCAGCTGGGAGTCCCTGGCCTTCCAGCCCTACTTCACCGCCAACGCCAGCAACATCGGCTACGGCTGGTGGAGCCACGACATCGGCGGCCATATGCAGGGCTACCGGGATGACGAGCTGTCCACCCGCTGGGTACAGTTCGGGGTGTTCTCGCCCATCCTGCGGCTCCACAGCTCCTGCAGCGACTTTACCAGCAAGGAACCCTGGAACTATAACCCCATTGCCGAGGCTGTGATGAAGCGCTATCTCCGGCTGCGGCACGAGCTGGTGCCCTACCTGTACACCATGAACTATTACGCCAGCCGCAAGGGCCAGCCCCTGATCCGCCCCCTGTATTACCTGGAGCCGGAGCGGGCCGAGGCCTACGAGGCGCCCAACGAATACTATTTCGGCACCGAGCTGATCGCCTGCCCCATCACCGCTCCCATGGACAAAAAGGCGGGCGTGGCCGCCTTCACGGCCTGGCTGCCGGAGGGCAAGTGGTTCGATCTGTTCAACGGCCGGGTCTACGACGGCGGCCGCAAGCTGACCCTGTACCGCGGCATCGAGGACATCCCGGTGCTGGCCCGGGCGGGGGCCATCCTGCCCATGGCCCGGCTGGAACCCTACACCAACAGCACCGGCAACCCCGCGGCCCTGCGGGTCAAGGTCTTTGCCGGGGCGGAGGGCGCCTTCGATCTCTACGAGGACGACGGCATCGGCGCCGCCGGGGAGGGCGCTCCCTGCGCGGTGACCCGTATGACCTGGTCGGAGGGCTGCTTTGCGATCCAGCCGGCGGAGGGCGACCGGAGCGTCCTGCCCGACCGCCGCAGCTGCACCCTGGAGTTCTGGGGCATCGGCCCGGAGGAAGCCCGGATGCTGGTGAACGGCCAGCCGGTGGAGGCCCCCGCCGCCTACGACCAGGAGCGCCATGTCCTGACCCTCCAGGCCCCGGACATCACCCCGGCGGACCGGCTGGAAGTCTGGTTTGCCGGCGCGCCGGCGGTACGCCCCAACGACCGGGTGGGCCAGATCTTCCGGCTGCTGTACAAAGCGGAGATGGAGTACGCAAAGAAGGAGCGGATCTACGCCTGCGCCCGCGAGGGCCGCAGCCCGCTGGAACTGCTGGGCCTGCTCCAGACCATGGACCTCGACCCCGCCGTCTACGGGATGCTCTCCGAGGTGCTGCTGGCCGAGCTCCGGACGGTCCGTTGATTTTAACGCAGCTTCATAGTATAATAAAAAAGGCGGAGCGGAAAGGATGTGATGGAGATGGGGATGGACACAGAGTCGTTTGATGAGCGGTATCGGAAATTCCTGCCCAAGATCAGACAGTTCCGGCTGATGGACGATACGTTCATGAGCCAGGTGTTCCAGAATAAGGCTTGCACGGAATTTCTGATCCGTACCATCTTGGACGACGACAGCCTTGTGGTGATCCAGGTGGACACCCAGTATTCCCTGAAGAATCTGCGTGGCAAGTCGGTCCGGCTGGACATCACCGCCCACGACGCCGCCGGACGCATCTACAACATCGAAGTGCAGCGCAGCGACACCGGAGCGCTGCCGCAGAGAGCGCGCTACAACAGCGCCATGCTGGATGCCAACTCCGCCCAGCCGGGCGACCGCTATGAGCAGCTGCCTGAAACCTACGTCATCTTCATCACGGAGAACGACTATTTTCACAGCGGATGCCCGCTTTATCATGTAGAGCGGATGATCCGGGAACTGGCCCGGCCTTTTGAGGACCGTGCCCATATCCTCTATGTCAACGGGACCTATCGGGGTAGGGACCGGATCGGTGCTTTGATGCACGATTTCTCGTGTATGGACCCAAAGGATATGTACAGTCAGATCCTGGCTGACGAGGTCGCGCAGTATAAGAGTACAGAAAAAGGAGTGAGCCGTATGTGCCGCATCATGGAAGAACTGATCGACGAGGGCCGTGAGGAAGGCCGTACAGAGACACTGCTTGACAATGTGAGACAGATGATGAAAAACGGCAATCTCTCTCTGACGCAGGCAATGGACCTGCTTGGCCTGGATGAGGATGACCGGAAGTTCATCGCCGGACATCTGGATAAGTAAAAGATAAACAAACCAGCCGGAAGGCCGCGGGTCAAACCGCAGCGCCTTCCGGCTGGTTTTTGTTTTGCTGGTTGCAGCGGGGGAGGGGATCACCGGGCGTCCGATTCCGCCGGGGCGGAAGCCGCGGTCTCAGCGGCGGCCTCAGCGGGGGCGGCGGGGCGCAGGTGCCAGATGTCGGCGTCGTACTGGGCGATGGTGCGGTCGGAGGAGAAGTAGCCGGATTTGGCGATGTTCACCAGCATCTTCCGGGCCCAGGCATTGCGGTCCTCGTAGGCGGCCAGGGCGCGCTCCTTCTCGGCGATATAGCTCTCCACGTCCAGCAGGGCCATGAACCAGTCCTTGTACTTCATGTCGTTCCACAGGGCCCAGAGCATGGCCGGGTCGCCGATGGACAGCATCTGCGGGGTGAGCAGGAAGTCCACCAGGTACTCGATGCCGGGGCGGTGGTAGTAGTCCAGGGGGTGGTAGCCGCCGCGGGCGTAGAGGTCGATGACTTCGCTGCTGGAAGCGCCGAAGGTGAAGATGTTGTCCTGGCCCACCAGCCCGGCGATCTCCACGTTGGCGCCGTCCATGGTGCCCAGGGTCACGGCGCCGTTGGCCATGAACTTCATGTTGCTGGTGCCGCTGGCCTCCTTGGAAGCCAGGGAGATCTGCTCCGAAATGTCGCAGGCGGGGATCAGCGCCTCGGCCCAGCTGACGTTGTAGTTCTCGACCATCACCACGTGCAGCCAGGGGCGGACGTCGGGGTCGGACTCGGTCAGGGCCTGCAGGCAGAGGATCAGGTGGATGATGTTCTTGGCCATGGTGTAGGCCGGGGCGGCCTTGGCGCCGAACAGCACCGTGATGGGCCGGGCCGGCTTGTTGCCGCCCTTGATCTGGCAGTATTTGTAGATGACCCACAGGGCGTTCATCTGCTGGCGCTTGTACTCGTGCAGGCGCTTGACCTGGATGTCAAAGATGGAGTTTTCGTCCACTTCCACCCCCTGGCGCTGGCGCAGCAGGGCCTGCAGCTTGCGCTTGTTGTGCTGCTTGACCTCCAGCAGGCTGGCAAGGCTCTCCGGGTCGTCGGCAAAGGGCAGCAGCTGCTCCAGCTGGGCGGCGTCCCGGGTCCAGCCGTCCCCGATCCGCTGGGTGATCCAGTGGGACAGGGCGGGGTCGCAGGCTTCCAGCCAGCGGCGGAAGGTGACGCCGTTGGTCTTGTTGTTGAACTTTTCCGGGTACAGGTCGTAGAAGGGCTTCAGCTCGCTGGTCTTGAGGATGTCGGTGTGCAGGGCGGCCACGCCATTCACCGAGTGGCCGTAGTGGATGTCCATGTGGGCCATGTGCACCCGGCCCCCCTCGTCCAGGATGGCCACCCGGCCGTCGCCGCTGCGCTGGCGGGCCCGGCGGTCCAGCTCCTGGATGATGGGCACGATCTGGGGGGCCACCGTCTGGATATAGTCCAGGGGCCACTTTTCCAGGGCCTCGGCCAGGATGGTGTGGTTGGTGTAGGCGCAGGTCTTTTCCACCTGTTCCACCGCGGCGTCGAAGGTCAGGCCCTTCTCGGTCAGCAGGCGGATCAGCTCGGGGATGACCATGGAGGGGTGGGTGTCGTTGATCTGGATGGCCACATGCTCGCTGAGGGCGTCGGGGCCGAAGCCGCGGGCGGCCAGCTCGTCCAGGATCAGCTGGGCGCCCGCCGACACCATGAAGTACTGCTGGTAGACCCGCAGCAGCTGGCCGTCCCGGTCGCTGTCGTCGGGGTAGAGGAAGGAGGTCAGGCAGTGGGGGATGTCCCGCTTGTCAAAGTCGATGCCGTGGGCGGGGGGCTGGGCCGGGTCGGCCACGTCAAAGAGGTGCAGCCGGTTGGCCACCTCGCTGTGGGCCCCGGGGACGGCAATGTCATAGAGCACCGCATCCAGCGCAAAACCGCCGAAGGGGACGGTATAGGTCTTGCCGGTGGGCAGCAGCCAGCTTTCGGGCTCGATCCAGGGGTCGGGCTGCTCCTGCTGGCGGCGGTCCACAAATTTCTGGTGGAACAGGCCGTAATGGTAGTTCAGGCCCACGCCGTCGCCGGGCAGGTCCAGCGCGGCGATGGAATCCAGGAAACAGGCGGCCAGGCGGCCCAGGCCGCCGTTGCCCAGCGAGGGCTCCGGCTCGTACTCCTCCAGGGCGGCCAGAGAGCGGCCCATCTCATCCAGCAGCGCCCGCACCGGACCAAACAGGCCCAGGGCCAGCAGGTTGTTGCTCAGCAGCTTGCCCATCAGGAACTCGGCCGAGAAATAGTAGAGCTTGCGCTCCCCCGCGGGGGCGGGCCGGCCGGCGGCCAGCTGCTGGGTCAGGGCCAGCAGGGCGTGGTAGAGCTGGGCGTCGGTGCAGGCGTCGGGCTGGCAGGCAAAGCGCTCGGCGGTGAGCGCCGCCAGCTTCTGCTTGATTTCGTTGGTTTCCATAGGGAGTTACCTCCTTTTCTCTTGTGACAGGGGGCGTGCCGGGCAGCGGTACGCCCGAAGGTTTTTACAGATCGCGCAGGCAGATCAGCGCCTCCCAGGGGCGCAGAGCCCCGGCCAGGGGCGCGCCCTGGGTGGCCAGCAGGGGCGCGCGGCCCTCAAAGGCTTCGGGCAGGGCGAAGGGGGCGCTGCGGCCGCTCAGGTTGACGGCCACCAGCATCTCCTGGCCTGCGCCCCGGCGCAGATAGGCAAAGACCTGCTCGTCCTCGGGGCACAGCAGGGTGAAGTCCCCTTCCACGAACACCCGGTGGGCTTTGCGCAGCGCGATCAGCTTCTGGTAGGTGTAAAAGACCGAGTCCGGGTCGGCCAGGGCCGCCGCGGCGTTGATCTCGGTGTAGTTGGGGTTGACCATCATCCAGGGGTCGCCGTCGGTGAAGCCCGCGTGGGGGCCGTCGGTCCACTGCATGGGGGTGCGGGCGTTGTCCCGCATCATCCGGTGGATGGCGGCGAGGGCGTCGGATTCGGACATCCCCCGTTCCACCATCTCGTTGTAGGCGTTGATGCTCTCCAGGTCCCGCAGCTCCTCCACCGGGTAGGGGGCGTTGGTCATGCCCAGCTCCTCGCCCTGGTAGATGTAAGGGGTGCCCTGCAGGCCGTGCAGCGCCACCGCCAGCGCCTTGGCCGAGTCGGCCCGGCAGGCGCCGTCGTCGCCCCAGCGGCTGACGATCCGGGGCAGGTCGTGGTTGTCCCAGAACAGGCTGTTCCAGCCGCAGCCGTGCAGCCCCTGCTGCCAGCGGGCGATGCTGGCCTTCAGCTCGGGCAGGGCCATGGCTTTGGGCACCCACTTGTCGGCCTCGTGGTCCAGGCACATCTGCTCGAACTGGAACACCATGCTGAACACGCTGCCGTCGGGGGCGCTGTACTGCCGGGCGCGGGGGATGTCCGCACCCCAGGCCTCGCCCACGGTCACCAGGTTTTTGCCGCCCCAGGTCTCCCGGTTCAGCTCCCGCAGCAGCTCCATCAGGCGGGGACCGTTGGCGGTGATCTTCCGGTCAGGCTCCTTGGCGATCTGGTCGATGACGTCCAGGCGGAAGCCCTCGACCCCCTGGTCCATCCAGAAGCGGATCATGGCGTACAGCTCCTGGCGGACGGCGGGGTTGGCCCAGTTCAGGTCGGGCTGCTGGGGCGCGAACTGATGGAAGTAGTATTGCCCAAGGGCGGGGACGTAAGTCCAGGCCGGCCCGCCGAAGGCCGCCCGCATATCGTTGGGCAGCGCGCCGGGGGCGCCGTCCCGCCAGATGTAGTAGTCGTGGTAGGGGTTGTCCCTGCCCTGGCAGGCCTGCTGGAACCAGCGGTGCTGGTCGCTGGTGTGGTTGAGGACCAGGTCCATCAGGATGCCGATGCCCCGGGCCCTGGCCTCCCGGATCAGGGTGCGCATGTCCTCCATCGAGCCGAACATGGGGTCGATGGACCGGTAGTCGGACACATCGTAGCCGTTGTCCACCTGGGGGGAAGCCAGCACCGGGCACAGCCAGAGGGCGTCCACCCCCAGCTTATGCAGGTAGTCCAGCCGGGATGTGATGCCGGGCAGGTCGCCGATGCCGTCGCCGTTGGAGTCCTGGAAGCTCTTGGGGTAGATCTGGTAGATGACGGCCTCTTTCCACCAGTCCTGTTTGTTGAAGTCGATCATAAGAATACACCTCGTTCCGCACACCGTCGGGTGCGCTTGAAAGGGGGCTGCCCCGGCCGGCAATGGTGCGCCGGGGTCCCCCGGGTTTGGGCCTGCCTGGGAGCAGGAGGCCGGGACATCAGACGCGGCGGATCAGGATGCCGCCGGGGGCCAGGGTCTCGCCGTCCCACGCCAGGGCAAAGAGGTCGGCGCCGCCGGGGCCTACGGCCTCGGGCTGGCGGCCGGCGTTGAGGCAGACCTCCAGCTGGCCCGGCCCGGGCTCGCCCCGGCGGTAGCGCACCAGCCGCCCCTCCCCGGGCAGGAACTGGATCTCGCTGCTCTGGAAGGCGGGCTCCTGCCGGCGGAGGGCGATCAGCTGGCAGAGGACGGGGTGGGGGCCTTCGGCCTCCAGCCGGGCCCAGGGCATACAGCGGCGGCAGTCCGGGTCGGGGCCGCCCTCCAGCATCAGCTCGGTGCCGTAGTAGACGCAGGGGCTGCCCGGCAGGGTGAAAAGGGCGGCCAGCTGCTGCCAGAACTCCGCCTCGCCGGACACGCGGTTCCGCAGCCGGATGGTGTCGTGGGAGTCCAGCAGGGTGAACTGGACCGTGTTGACCTGGGGGGCATAGACCGACATGCACCGGCCTACGTCCCAGCCAAAGGCGGCCGCGGGCTGGGCCTTGTCCTCGAAAAAGCGGCGGATGGCGCTTTGCAGGGGGTAGTGCATGACGGCGTCGTACTCGTCCCCTTCCAGCCAGGCGGGGGCGTCGTGCCAAATCTCGCCCAGCAGGTAGAGGCTGGGCTTCCGGGCCTTGAGGCGGGCCCGCAGCTGCCGCAGGAAGCTGTGGGCGATCTCGTTGCCCACGTCGAAGCGGATGGCGTCGATGTCGTACCGCTGCACCCAGCTTTCGCACAGGGCGGTGAGGTATTCCTGCACGTCGGGGTTGTTGGTGTTGAGCTTGGGCATCCCGCCGTGGAAGGCGAAGGAGAAGTACCGGCCGTCCCGGGTCTCGCCCTCCTGGAACGGCCACTGGCGGATGAAGAACCAGTTCCAGTAGGGGGAGCTGGGGCCGTGGTCCACCACATCCCGCCAGGGGGCGAAGCCGGGCCCGCAGTGGTTGAACACCGCGTCCAGCATGACCCGGATGCCCAGACTGTGGGCGGTGCGGACCAGCTGTTCCAGGTCGGCCTCGGTGCCGAAATCGGGGTCCACCCGGGTGTAGTCGGTGGTGTCGTACTTGTGGATGCTGCCCGAGGCAAAGAGGGGGTTGAGATACAGGCCGTTCACCCCCAGCCTGGCCAGGTAGGGCAGTTTGGCGGTGATGCCGGCCAGGTCGCCGCCAAAGCGGTCGGCGTTGGTGACGGGGCCGTCCCGCCAGGGCAGGCCGCCCGGCCGCCCGCTGCCCCCGCGGCAGAACCGGTCGGGGAAGATCTGGTACCAGACGGTCTGCCGCACCCAGTCGGGCGGGGCGATGACATCGGAGGGGTTCATCCAGGGCATGGTGAAGCACTGGACGCGGTTGTCAAGCTGTAATTTGCTGCGCAGGCCGTCCTCGTAGTAATACCAGGCCTCTCCGCCCTGGCCTACCTCAAAACAGTAGCGCAGCCGGCGGTAAGGGGGCCGGAGGACGGCCCGCCAAAGCTGGCAGTGTTCCAGCTGGGCGGCGGGGCGCATCTCCATCCGGCGGCCCTGCCAGGATTCTTCGCCGCCGGCAATGCCGGCCTCGTAGGGGTCGGCGTAGATCAGGGTCACCCGGTCCACCTCCTGGCCGGTGCGCAGGGTGATCTGCAGGGTCTCGGGGTCCAGGGCGCAGCACAGGGGGGTGCGGGCTTCGTGATAGATCGCAGCTGCATTCATGGAAAAAGCCTCCTTGCGGTTCCTTTTTTCTGGAACAAAGATACGATGGAAGCGCCCCGGAATCAATAGGAAAAACGCCTTTTCCTATCAAAAAAACGACTAAAATGCACGATGCCGCCCCCGGAGGGCCTTGGGGTCGGCGGTGCGTCCGTTCTTCGGGGGGCGGCTCAGCCGGCCCAGCCGCCCTCGAAGCCGGCGGCCTCGGGCCGCTCCAGCGCTTCGCAGACCCGCAGCAGCTCGCCCACGCTCCAGGCCTGGGCAAAGCACCCGCGGGAGGCCCCCGGCGTGCCGCCGTCGTAGATCTCGGGCAGGTGGCCCAGGCAGCCTTCCCGCAGGGCGGGGGTCAGGGCTTCCAGGTCCTGGCGGACCCGGGCGCAGCTGGCCTCGTCAAAGCCGCCCAGCCGCAGCTCGGCCAGGTAATAGCCCCCCAGAGGGAAGGGCCAGACCGTACCCTGATGGTAGGCCATGTCCCGCACCTTCTGGGGCCCGCCGTAGACGGGGTGGAAGTCGGGGTCGGCGGAGTCGAGGGTGCGCAGGCCGCAGGGGGTCCACAGGGCGCTGCGGACGCTGCGGACCACCCCGGCGGCCTGCTCCCGGGTCAGGGGAGTGAAGGGCATCGAGACGGCCCAGATCTGGTTGCAGCGCAGCTGGGTGTCGGCGGCGGAGGGCTCGGGGCTGATGACATCCCTCAGCCGCCCGGCCTCCGGCATCCAGAAGGCCCGGCGGAAGCTCTCGCCCGCCTGGTCGGCCAGGGCGTCGTAGGGCGCGCCGTCCGCCCCGGCCAGGGGGGCGAGGCGGGCCATGATCCGCAGGGCGTTGTACCAGTAGGCATTGATCTCCACCGGCTTGCCGTGGCGGGGGGTGGGCAGGATGGTCCCGATCCGCACGTCCATCCAGGTTACCTGGTCCAGGCCCTCGCCGGCGCACAGAAGGCCGTCGGCGTCCCTATGGATGCCGTGGCGTGTGCCGGCCCGGTAGCAGTCGATGATGCGGACGGCGCAGGGCCAGACCTCCCGGACAAAGGCGTCGTCCCCGGTGCGGGCGTGGTAGAGCCACAGGCAGTTCAGGAAGAGCAGGGCGGCGTCCGCCGTGTTGTACTGGGGCGGGGCGTCCTGGTCGGGGAAGAGGTTGGGCAGCAGGCCGTCCTTTTCGTTGGCGGCAAAGGTGCGCAGGATGCTTTGGGCGTCCTCATAGCGGCGGGTGGAGAGGGTGCAGCCGGGCAGGGCGATCATGGTGTCCCGGCCCCAGTCGGTGAAGAAGGGGTAGCCGGCCACGATGGTCTTGCCGCCGGTGGAGGCCCGGTCCACGATGTAGGCGTCGGCCGCCGCCGACAGGGCCCGGCCCAGTTCGCTGTGGAGGCCGGCGGCCCCGGCCTGGGCCCGGTGGCGCTCGGCCTGCCCGGCCAGGACGGCGGCTGCCTGGGGCAGGCCGGGCCGGGTGCCGAACACGACGGCGAAGGTCTGGGTCTGGCCGGGTGCCGTCTCAAAGAGGAACTGCCCGGCCGCGGCGCACAGGCCGGTGGCGGGCCGGCCGTCGGGGGCGTCGTGGCGGAAGCGGATGCTCTCGTACCGGGTCCGGGGCAGCGCCTCGGCCCGGCCCCCCTCCAGGGCAAAGTACAGGTCCAGCCCGCCGCTGGAGACCCGGCCCTCCTGGCAGGCAAAGGCGCGCTGCCGGGTCATCCGGCGGCCCTTGGGGACGAACCGCAGCCAGGGGGTGACGGTGAGGAGGGCGGGCTGGGCCGCGCCGTTTTCCACCGTGTAGCTGACGGCCACCGTGTTGGCGCCGTACTCCATGGCCACCCGGCGGGTGACCCGGATGCCCCCGGCCTCGTAGACCCAGCGGGGGCCCGCCCCGTCGAACAGGACCAGGTGGCGCCAGCCGTCCTCGTCGGGGCCATCGGCCTTGTCCTGGGTGGAAAGGCAGACGCTGGCGCTGCCGGCGGCGAGGGTCTCGGTCAGGCGGTGGACCAGGTCAAAGCGGGCGGTGGGGGCCCGCAGGCAGGCCATCAGGAGGGCGTGGTCCCCCCGGGTGGCGGAAAAGGCGGTGGAAAGGGCGCAGTAGGCCCCAGTGCCGGCCGCCAGCAGGAAGGTCTCCTGCTGGGCGTCCGCGCCGGCAAAATCCTGCCGGCCAAAGATATAGTCCATTCTCATCTCTCCTAACAAAATGGTTTCAGAGCCGGGCCCGGCCCAGGATCAGGGCGCCGCCGGCGGGCAGCATGACCTGCCCCGACAGCAGGGCGGGGGCGGGGTCCTGCCAGCGGAAGCTGCTGTCCGGGTCCACCAGCACCTGCCACTGCCCGTCGGGCAGGGCGGCGGGGCGGGGCTGGCCGGCGGCGCTGAAGAACAGCATCAGCGCGTCCCAGCGGCTGGATGGCCCCTTGTTGTCCAGGTGGAAGGCGGCGGCCAGCCGCCCCGGCCGCCAGGAAGAAAGCAGGCGTTCCGGAGCCCCGGGCTCCTTGTCGCACAGGGCGGGCAGCAGCCCCCGCAGGGCGATCAGGCCGCGGTAGTAGTCGGCCAGCGCCTGCCAGGGGGCGGTCCAGGCGCGGGTCCAGTCCAGCTGGTTGAGGGCGGCGGGGGCGTCAAAGCTGTTTTGCAGCCCCTGCTTGGTGCGGCCGAACTCTTCCCCCGCCAGCATGAACCAGTGCCCCTGGCAGGCGAAGCAGAAGGCCACCGCCAGCCGGTTGGCCTGCAGGACGGCGGGGGTGGGCTGGTCGAAGCAGCGGGCGGGGTCCATGGTGATGACCAGCTTGTCCCACAGGGTCCAGTCGTCGTGGCTGGACAGGTAGTTGATGGTCTGGGAGGCGGACCGGGCGGCGAACCGCCCTCCCTGGGCCCCCGCCCAGCCGGTGACGGCCATGCTCAGGCTGGACAGCCGGGCCGACCCGCCGTTGACAAAGCCGGGGCGCTCGGCGTGGAGGATGTGGCCCTTGACCAGGTCCCGGGTGGCGTCGCAGAAAGCGCCGATGTTCTCGTCCAGGGTGGGCAGGGCCCGCTTGCCGGCGGGCTTGGCCCCCCGGTGCATGGGGCTGCTGTGGGCGCTCCAGGGCTCGCCGAAGAGGATCTTTTCCCCTTTGCCGTATTCGCGGTCCAGGGCGGCGCGGATGCGCTCCATCAGCTGGGTGTCCAGCAGGGCCATCAGGTCGAAGCGGAAGCCGTCCATGTGGTATTCCCGGGCCCAGTACAGCACCGACTCGAGGATATACCGGGCGCACATGCTCCGCTCCGAGGCCAGGTCGTTGCCGCAGCCCGAGCCGTCGGCGGGGCTGCCGTCGGGGTTCTGGCGGTAGAAGTACCAGGGCTCGGTCCGCCACAGCCAGGAGTCCAGCTTGTAGGTATGGTTGTACACCACGTCCATGATGACCCGGAAGCCGTTTTGGTGCAGGGCCTGGATGGCCTCCTTCAGCTCCCGGATGCGCACCGCGCCGTCGTTGGGGTCGGTGGCATAGCTGCCCTCGGGGACGTTGTAGTTGACCGGGTCGTACCCCCAGTTGAAGGCGTCCGAGCCGTCCTCGGGGACCGAGCCGTAGTCGAACACCGGCATCAGCTGGACGTAGTTGACCCCCAGCCTCTTGAGGTAGTCGATGCAGGTGGGATGCACCCCGTCCCCGTCCAGGGTGGTGCCGGTCAGGGTCAGGGCCTTGTACTTGCCCCGCAGCGCTTCGGGCACACCGCTGTGGACGTCGTGGGAGAAATCCTTGACGTGGACCTCCCAGATGATGTCCTCGGGGCCCCGGGCCGGGGGCGTGTCGCCGGCCCAGCCCTCGGGATCGGTGCGGCGCAGGTCGATCACCATGCTGCGGGCCCCGTCCCGGCCGCAGGCCCGGGCCCAGGGGTCGGCGGTGCGGCGGGTGATCCCGTCGCTGTCGGTGACCGAGAAATCGTAATAGCGGCCGTCCAGGTCCCCCTCTGCCACGGCTTCCCAGACGCCCCGCTGGCCGCGGGAAAGCTCGAGGGTCAGCAGGGGGCTGCCTGCGGCGCCGTCCTCGTAAAGGTGCAGGGTGACCTGCCGGGCCGTGGGGGCCCACAGGGCAAAGCGGGTGGACGCGGGGGACCACAGGGCCCCCAGAGGGGCGTCGGTGTGGTATTGCGCCTCGAAGGCTTTGGAATCGTACATTTTGCGGCGGGCCGTGGCGGCTGCCGCCGTCTGAGTCGCAGTGTGCATGGAGGGTACCGTCCTTACTTATGTTATCGTGGAAGAAAAAGGCAGCCGCCAGATGTGACGGTCTGGCGGCTGCAGCGCATAGGGGGAATGAATGAAGAAGAATCAGAGAATACCGATCAGCCCTTGACCGCGCCGGCCATGCCGTTGACGTAGTATTTCTGCAGTTTGAGGAAGAGGATGGCGATGGGGATGGAGATCAGCACGGCGCCGGCTGCAAAGCTGGTGTACCAGCTGTCGATGTACTCCTTTTCCAGCATTTTCCACAAGCCGATGGCCACGGTGTACTGGTCAGCGTTGGCGCGGCAGATGACCTTTGCAAAGACGAAGTCGACCCAGGGCGCCATAAAGCTGGTCAGGATGGTGTAGATGACGATGGGCTTGGACAGGGGCAGGGTGATCTTGGTAAAGATCTGCCACCGGGTGCAGCCGTCCAGCAGGGCGGCTTCGTCCAGGGCCATGGGGATGGTGTCGAAGAAGCCCTTGGTGATCTGGAAGCCCAGGGCCGCGCCGCCGGAATAACACAGGATCAGGGCGAGGCGGACGCTGTTGCCCTCGGTCAGGCCCACGGCCTTCAGGATGAAGTAGACGGCCACCATCGACATGAAGCCGGGGAACAGGCCCAGGATCATGGCCATGTTCATGTAGGGCCGGCGCAGCTTAAAGCGCAGCCGGGACAGGCAGTAGGATGCCGACAGCAGGAAGAACGAGGACAGGATGCAGGAGCAGATGGCGACGAACAGGGTGTTCAGGAACATCTGCGGGAAGTTGAGCAGGCTGGTGTCGGTGAACAGCTTGATGTAGTTGTCCAGGGTATAGGTCTTGGGGAAGAAGGTGGAAATGTAGCTGCCCTTCTCGCCGCGGAAACTGGTCATGACGATCCATGCCACCGGGAACAGCCAGATGAAAGCCAGGACGGACAGGACGATGTAGACGATGACGTTGTTGCGGGTGCGGATGCGCTTGGCGCTCAGCTGTTTTGCCGCTTTGGAACTGTTGCTCATGCTCAGAACCCTCCTTCTTCACGGTAGGACTTGCTGCGGCGGTAGGTCAGCAGCGAGCCAACGGCCAGGATGACGAATGTCAGGATGCCGACGACGGCGCCCACATTGTAGTACTGGCGGTCGATGGTCAGCTTGTACAGCCAGGTGACCAGCAGGTCGGTGCTGCCGGCGGTGGAGGCCAGGTCGGTGACGGGGTCGCCGCCCGACAGCAGGTAGATGACGTTGAAGTTGTTGACGTTGCCGGTGAAGGTGGAGATCAGGTACGGGGTGGTGACGTAGAACATGTAGGGCAGAGTGATGCGGAAGAAGGTCTGCACCGCATTGGCGCCGTCCACGGTGGCGGCCTCGTACAGATCGGCGGGGATGTTCTGCAGCACGCCGGTCAGCTGCAGCAGGGTGTAGGGCACGCCCACCCAGATGTTGATCAGGATGACGGTGACCCGGGCCCAGGTCGGGTCGGTGAAGAAGGGCAGGCTCTCGCCGGCGGCGATGAAGCCCATCTGGCGCAGCAGCACGTTGACGGCGCCCTCAGGCTGCAGCATGGTGCGCATGATCAGCAGGGAGACGAACATGGGCACGGCGCAGGGCAGCACGAAGCAGAAACGCCAGAAGCCTTTGGCCTTGGTGTCCTTGCGGTTGATGATGATGGCAAGGATCATGCCGGCAAAGTAGTTGGTGAAGGTGGCGAAGAAGGCCCAGACCAGGGTCCAGCCCAGGACGCGCCAGAAGGTGGAGCCCAGCACCGAGTTGGAGTCGAACAGGGTGAAGAAGTTGTCCAGCCCCACCCAGTCGAACAGGACCAGATGGTTGCCGATCTTGCTGTAGCTGGTGAAGGCCATGCAGATCATGAAGATCAGCGGCAGGATGGTCAGGATGGAGATGAAGAACATCGGCGGGGTCATCAGGAGGCGGTAGAGGTTGGAGTCAAACAGCTCCTTGATGTCCTCCGGCAGGGTGTTGATGTGGCGGCCGGCGGCCTCGTTCAGCTGGGCGGCGTAGCCGCTCTTGAGGGTGCCGCGCCAGATCCAGAACATGACGCCGGTCAAAAGGATGGTGGCCAGGCCGTAGAGCAAAATCAGGATGGAACGGTCGCCCTGGGTGTACTCAAAGATCTGCAGCTCCTCGTTCCAGTATTCCTGCTGTTCGACGCTGCCCAGGCCGGGCAGCATGGCCAGATTGTGGAAGCCGACGGCGACCATAAAGACGATGTAGGCCACCTCGGCCACCAGGAACAGCACCCCTTTGGTCACCTGCTTGTGGGCCATGTTGCCCAGGCCCATGACGACGGCCGACAGCTTGACCATGGTATCGCCGTTTTTCAGGGCCTCCATGCAGGTGACAGGATTGTCGATCCGCAGGGTGCTGCGCATTTTCAAAGCGCTTGTAGCGTTCATCCGTGATTCCTCCCTTTCTTACGAGATGCCGTCGCTGTTCATGGCATCGTTCATGGCCTTGGTCTGCTCGGCGGCGTTTTCGTGGGTGATGGTCCCGCTGCGGATGCCCTTGCCCAGGTTCTCGACGGGGGTCCAGCAGTTGGTCATCGACGCGACGAAGGGCTGGAGGATCGAGGTGCGGTCGAAGGTCTCGTTCTGGGCTGCCACCAGCTCGTCGCTGGCGATGGCGGGGTCGGCCAGCAGCTCGGTGTTGCAGGGGATGACGGTGCGCAGGTCGTAGTGCAGCTGCTGCGCCTCGGCGCCGCCCAGATAGATGGCCAGTTGGATGGCCTGGACCATGTACTTGCTGTGGACGTTGACCCCGATGGCCTTGCTGCCGGCGTAGGCGTACATCTGCTTTTCCACCCCGTTCAGGGTGAAGGTGGGCAGGGCCGCAACGCCCATGTTGTCGCCCAGGATCTCTTTGAGGGCGGCAGCGTCCCACGAACCGGTGAACATCGCTTTGATGCTGCCGTCACGCATACCGGCCAGGCCCGAGCCATCGGCATCAACGACGAAGTTGGGGTTGTTGTACAGGTCGATCAGGTAGTTGGTGACTTCCACTGCATTGTCACCGCCAAAGTCGGCGCCCAGCTCTTCCTGGGTGCCGTCGCCGAACAGGGTGCAGCCGTTGCCGAAGTAGAAGGCCGGCAGGTACCAGGAGTTGGTGAAGGGGAAGCTGACTACCCCTTTGGCCAGCATGGCGTCCAGGCTCTTGACGTCCTCCTCGGTAAAGACGCTCTTGTCGTAGTACATGAACCAGGTGTTGGTGGTGAAGGGGACGCCGTAGATGTAGTCGTCCACCGTCAGCGACGCGAGCAGCGCCTCGCTGTTGGTGGCCTTGATCTCGTCGGCGTAGATGCCGCCGAACTTGGCCATGGCCCCGGCGTCGATCAGGTTGTTCAGCACGTCGTTGGTGAACATGAAGACGTCGGCGCTGGCCTCGGTATCCTGCGAGATAGTGGTGCCGGCGGCGGTCTCGTCCACGACACCATAGACATAGGTGATGTCCCACTCGGGGTGCAGCTCGGCAAAGCGATTGCAGCAGGTCTGTAACCACTCACCGTTGTCCTTGGCCTGGTCCAGGGACGGGCTCCAGACCATCAGGCGGACGTTCTCGCTGGCGCCGTCGGAACAGCCGCTCATCGTGCCGCCCACAGCAGCGGCCCCGGCTGTCGCCGCAGCCAGACGCAGGAAGTCCCTTCTGGACACAAGGCGGGGTGCGGATCCTTTCTTGCGCATGTGCAATTCCTCCTTTTTGCTTCTCAAAACAGGGTGCGAAGGACGTTACAAAGTTTCGTAATGTTTCGCGTTGGCCTTACTATAAACCAAATTGCGCAAAGAATCAAGAGTTTTTTGCGAGATTGAGAACGATTTGTAAACAATACACAACAAATGTGTATGACTTTCAGGCGTTTTGATGGTGGATCCCGCAAGAGACACCAAACAGCGAAACTTTTGAGTAAGTTTCGTGATTTGCCTTTTGCACCTAAGACAGGTATAATAAATGCTGAACATGACGGGCGGCCATGCCCGCAAGGTTTAGAGGAAAGGGGGTGCATATCCTAATGCCAACCATGGACGATATTGCCAAAAAAGTGGGCGTCTCCAAGGGGACGGTCTCCAAGGCGCTGAACGGCGCGCCCGACATCAGCGACGCGCTGCGCAAGGCCATCCTGGACACGGCGGTTGCCCTGGGCTATACCCGGGCCCGGCGGGGAGCGGTGCGCACCCTCTGCGTCTTTATCCAGAACATGGAATGTGCCAAGCCCGAGGACTTTGGCACCGACATCATCACCGGCTTCCGCCAGATGGCGGAGCCCTCCGGCTACGGGGTCAAGGTGGTGCAGCTGACGCTGGAGCTCCAGAAGGCGATGTCCTACGACGCCTATATGCTGCGGGAGGGGTATCTGGGGGCGCTGTTCCTGGGCCTGACGCTGCTGGACCCCTGGATGAAAGAATTCCCCCGCAGCCACACCCCGGCGGTCCTTTACGACAACCTGATCATGGGCAACCCCACCGTCGCCACCCTGGGCATCGACAACAACGAGGCCATCGGCCAGGCGATGGACGCCCTCTACGGGATGGGCCACCGGAAGATCGGTTATTTGAGCGGGGCGCTGGGCAGCCACATCTACCAGGTGCGGTACAAGAGCTTTTTCAACGAGGTCCGGCGGCGCAAGCTGCCCAGCTCCAGCTCGCTGGCGGGGTATTCCTATTATTTCTCCGAGACGCTGGACACCCATCTGCCCCGGCTGCTGGCCCAGGGGGTCACGGCCATCCTGTGCAGCAGCGACCTGCTGGCCCACACCGTCCTGATCCGCTGCCTGGAGATGGGCATCCATGTGCCGGACCAGCTGAGCATCGTCGGCTTCGACGACCTGCCCTTCTGCGCGCACACGGCCCCGCCCCTGACCACCATCCGGCAGGACCGGCTCCAGCTGGGCAAAAGCAGCTACTACGCCCTGGACAGCCTGCTGAACGGGGTGCCCATCAGCAGCCTGCTGCTGCACGGGCAGCTGATCCTGCGGGGCTCCACCGGCCCCGCCCCCAAACGCCCCTACGGGGAAAAAAGAACGTAACAAAGAACACCCGCCGGTGCGTACACTGAACAGGTCCGTAAAAAGTAGACAATAGACAAAAAACCTCCCCGTGTAGGATA